>Ga0208461_1000043_pt1 | contig 117970 bp, 81 predicted proteins | sample AD_JPNTR4_MetaG_FD_184448 | JGI IMG/M metagenome (GOLD analysis project Ga0208461, IMG submission 184448) | Active sludge microbial communities of municipal wastewater-treating anaerobic digesters from Japan - AD_JPNTR4_MetaG (SPAdes) (version 2) | ecosystem: Engineered > Bioreactor > Anaerobic...
CCGATTACTGTAACCTTTTTCATCGCTGTTCTCCTTGTGTTTTGCACCTCTGAGTGCGTGTTTACGGTTTCCGGCATTTTGCCAGAAAACCTTTCACAAGGAGAACAGCCTTCTCATCTTACCTCAAGTGGGGAGAACTGCGAATGACTGCCAAAACCCAATGGTTTATCCTTGAGAGTTGAGCGTTGAAAGTTGAAAGTTAATCATCTGGAGAACACCATGCGGACAGAGCCATTCCATCTCGCTGATGCCTATGCGCGGATGCGGTCCGATCTGCCGTCCGCTGTGATCGAGGCCGGCGTTCCCTACCGTTCCGGCTTCCACTGGACCGAGCGCCACCTGCAGTGCCTCTGGTATGACGAGCACTACCGTCCGGTTTGCTTCCCTTTGCCTGGCGGTGAAACGGTCCGAGTCCTCAGCCCGGGCGAGTGGAATCTGGAGGCCGGGCCGGACTTTCTCAACGCCACGCTCCTGGTCCAGCCGGGCGACCGCTGGCTGCGCGGTGACATCGAGGTACATGTGCATCCCTCAGACTGGGACGCACACGGCCATCAGGACGACCCCGCCTATGACCGCGTCGTGGCGCATGTCACCTGGTTTGCCGGCCCACCACCCCGCTCCCTGCCCGCTCACGTCCTGCCGCTCGCGCTCGCGGAACCGGTCGCTGCCATGCCCGGCCTCTCGCTGGATGACATCGACCTGAAGGCCTACCCGCACGCCGCGCTGCCGGCCACGCCGCGACCGTGCGAAGATCGGCTCAAGAACGATCCTGACCGTGCCCGAGCCCTGCTCGCCGCCGCGGGCCACTACCGGCTCCAGCTCAAGGCGGTGCGCCTGCGCGCCCGGCTGGCGCAGACCGGCGACCGCCATCAAATCTTTTATGAGGAGGTCATGACCGCGCTGGGCTACAAGCACAACCAGACGCCCTTCCGTGTGCTTGCGCGCCTGTTGCCCGTCGCCTCGCTCGGCGTGTCACGTGAGGCCGCCTACGCCCGCCTGCTCGGCGCGGCCCGGCTGCTGCCGCAACCCGAAGACGCGTCCGATCCCGACAGCCAACGCTTCATCCGCACGCTGTGGGATCTCTGGTGGCGCGAGGCGTCCGCCGAACTGCCGGAAGACGTGACGTGGCGTCTTCACAATCTGCGTCCGCAGAACGCCCCGGTGCGCCGCCTGGCGGCGGCCGCCAGCCTCTTCAGCGGCATGTTCACCGTGCGCCACGAGCTCGACCGCCTGCCCGCCGCCGACGGCAGAGCATGGCACACCCAGGCCCTCGACTGCCTGACCGCGCGCTGCGACTGGCCTTTTTGGAATCGCCGCCTGACCCTCACGTCGGCACCGGAGTCCAAAGAGACCGCGCTGCTAGGCGCTTCGCGCGCGGCCGCCATCGTCACGAACGTGCTGCTGCCCTTTGCGGCAGCCGAGGAGTCACTGCCGGACGGGGTGTTCGACCACCTGCCGCCCGAAGATCTTTCGGCACCCATGCGCCTGACCGCCCTGCATCTGTTCGGACGCGACCACAATCCCGCGCTTTACGCCGACAACGGACTCTTGCAGCAAGGTCTGCTGCAGATCCACCTCGACTTCTGTCTCTCCGCCAAGCCTGGATGCGACGCATGCGCACTCTGCGCTTCGCTCCAAATAATCCAGTAAATCCTGTAATCCTGGCTAAAAACTCACTCCGCCCGGGCTTTGTTCGATCGCCTCCACCGCAATCCGTACAGCACGGCCGTTGAGATCGCAGGCTTCACCCTCGACAGTACCGAAGGTCAAGCACTCGCACAGCGTCTCGGCCTTGGCATAATCGGCAAAGGCGTCAATGGCTGCGCGGACCTCATCGTCGCACGCGACCGTCACCGCGATGCGTTGCGTCACCTCGAAGTCCGCCTCTTTGCGCAGGTTCTGCACACGGCTGACAAATTCGCGTGCCAAGCCCTCCTGCACGAGCGCCGGCGTCAGCGCGGTCTCGATGCCCACGATCACATCGCCCTCGGACGCCACCACCATGCCGGCCTTGGGCGTGCGCTGCACGACCACATCGTCGGCGCTCAGTTCGACGGGCTTGCCGTCCACCTCGATGGCCACCGGACGATTCGCGGCCAGAGCCGCCGCCCGCGCCGATGAGAGGCGCGCGATTTCCGCCGCCACCGTCTTCATGGCCGGGCCGAACTTCGGGCCGAGCTTGCGGAAATCGGCTTTGACCGACACGTCGGCCATGGCTGTTTCATCGCTGCCGAACGCGACCGTCTTGATGTTGAGCTCGTCCGTGATCAGATCCTCGAAGCCTTCCAGCATCGTGCGGATCTCGGGATTGGCCGACACGATGTGGAGCACCGCCAGCGGCTGACGCACCTTGAGGTCGTTCTCTGTGCGGAGCTGGCGACCGAGCTTCACCACGGTCTGCACCAGCGCCATGCTGCGCTCGAGCGCCGCGTCACGCGCCGACGCGTTGGCGGTCGGGAAGTCGCACAGATGCACCGATTCCGGCATCGACGCGCCTTTGAGGTTACGGTAGATAGCCTCGCTGATGAACGGCGTGAAGGGCGCGGCCACTTTGCAGAGCTGCACCAGCACATACCGCAGCGTGCGGTAGGCGTGCGTCTTGTCATCGTCATTCTGCGATTTCCAGAAACGCCGGCGGCTGCGGCGGATGTACCAGTTGGTCAGATCCTCCACAAAACTCACAAAGGGACGCACCGAGCGCTGCAGGTCATAGTTGTCCATCGCGTCGGTCACGTCCTGCACCAGCGTCTCCAGCGAGCTGACGATCCAGCGGTCGAGCACATTCGGGCTCGACGGCGTCACCAGCTCCTCGTCGTGGAAGCCGTCCACATTGGCGTAGGTCACAAAAAAGCTGTAGGCGTTCCACCAGGGGATCAGCAGGTCGCGCAGAATCTGCTTCACGCCGTTTTCGGAAAAGCGCAGGTTTTCGGCGCGCACCACCGGCGAATAGATCATGTAGAGGCGTAGCGCGTCCGCTCCGTAAACATCGAGAATATGCGTGGGATCCGGATAGTTCTTCAGGCGCTTGGACATCTTCTTGCCGTCCTCGGCCAGCACCAGACCATTCACCACCACATTCTTGAACGGCGAGCGGTCGAAGAGACAGGTGCCCAGCACCATCAGCGTGTAGAACCAGCCACGCGTCTGATCCAACCCCTCCGCAATGAAGTCCGCCGGGAAAAACTTGGAGATCTCCTGCTGCTTCCCTTCTCCCTCCTCCTTAACTCCTGACTCCTCACTCCTCACTCCTAACTTCCCAAAGGGGTAGTGCTGCTGCGCGTACGGCATGGATCCCGACTCGAACCAGCAGTCCAGCACCTCAGGTGTGCGGCGGTAGGTTTTGCCGTCGCGACGGATCACCACCTCGTCCACGAAGTGCTTATGCAGATCAGTCACGCGCTGCCCGGACAGCGCCTCCAGCTCGGCGACAGAACCCACGCAGATCATGTCTGACGGATCCTGCTCGTTGATCCAGACCGGGATACACGACCCCCAGAAGCGGTTGCGGCTGATGTTCCAGTCGCGCGCCTCGTTCAGCCAATTGCCGAACCGCTTGTCGCCGACATAATCCGGCATCCAGTGCACCGTGCTGTTGTTGCGCGTGAGCCGCTCGTGCAGATCCTCGACACGGACGTACCACGCTTCGATCGCGCGATAGATCAGCGGTGTATCCGTGCGGTCGCAGAACGGATAGCTGTGCACGATGGTGGTCTGATGAATCAGCTTGCCTTCTTGTTTCAGGCGTTTGATCAGATCCTTGTCGCAATCCTTGCAGAAGCGGCCCTGATATTCAGGCAACTTGTCGGTAAAATTACAGGAGGCATCGAGCGGGTCGGCGATGACCGTGATGCCCGCCTCTTGGCAGACGCGGAAGTCGTCCTCGCCGTAGGCCGGCGCAATGTGGACCAAGCCGGTGCCGTCCTCGGTGCTGACAAAGCCGTCATTGAGCACACGGAAGGCCCCTTCGGACGCACATTCCGAAAAATACGGGAAGAGCGGCTCGTAGGTCCAGCCCTTCAGGCCGCTCCCCTTGAGCCGCGCCAGCACCTGATACTCCTCCGCCTTCTTGTAGTAGGCGGAGAGGCGCGCCTCGGCCATCACAAAACACATGCCGCCGGCGACATCGCGCACCGCCACGTAATCGATGTCCGGGCCGGCGCAGATCGCCAGGTTTTCGGGCAATGTCCACGGCGTGGTGGTCCAGATCAGCAGACTGGTTTCGCCCCAGGCCGGATCGGCGCCGGTCAGCACCTTGGCGCGGACCGTGATCGCGGGATCCTGCACATCCTTGTAGTTGCTGCCCGCCTCGAAATTGCTGAGCGGGGTGCTGAGCTTCCAACTGTAGGGCATGATGCGGTAGGACTTGTAGACGCGGCCTTGATCCCACAGTTGTTTGAAGACCCACCAGATGCTCTCCATGAACGAGGGGTCCATGGTCTTGTAGTCGTTATCGAAATCCACCCAGCGTCCCATGCGCGTGACTGTCTTGCGCCACTCGTTGACGTAGGTGAGCACCATCGAGCGGCACTGCTCGTTAAACTTGGCCACGCCGAGTTGGCGGATCTCATGCGCACCGCTGACCCCCAGCGCCTCCTGGGCCAGCGCCTCGATCGGCAGCCCGTGGCAATCCCAGCCGAAGCGCCGCTCCACATGGTGGCCGCGCATCGTCTGGTAGCGCGGCACGATATCTTTGATGGTGCCCGCCAGCAGATGCCCATAATGCGGCAGGCCAGTCGCGAAGGGCGGCCCGTCATAAAACACGTAATCGTCCTTCCCGCGGTTCTTGGCAAGACTCTTCTTAAATGTGCCGTTCGCCTCCCAAAACGCGAGGATCTCGCGCTCCATCGCGGGAAAATCTGACTTGTTGGAAACCGGTTGAAACATGATGCGCCTTTCTCCGTAAATGCCCGCGATTGTAGCAGATCAGCCCCCCGGAGTGAACGATCAATCCCTGATCTCGGCGCAGAACGTCGAAGGCCGAATCAGATCGAAAGGGATCGAGCCGCAAGTGGGGACTCTTTGGGGAGAGGGATCGGCAGGGGTCAAGCTCTAGCGGAAGATGACGAGCGTGCCCAGAGCGGCGATGGAGACGGTGCATTCGGTCTCTTTGGCCGTCACAAGCATCCTGAAGCCTTGGGGAAGCGATTCGGGATTATCGGCTGATGCCGACCGCAGGATTTCCTTCGAAGCATCGTCTATCGACTCGTAAGTGAAGAGCGTGCGGCGATATCCACTCACCACATTCTCCGGTACGGCAATCTTCATCGTGCCAGTCACCGACAGCGCACCAGGCACCGTTATCGTGCCGTTATACGCGCCGCCATTGAACTGTACGGCGAGGTCGCCACCGGCGGAAGCCGTCCCCACGAGCGCACCGCCATTCAGCTCGAGCGTCGCCACACCCGAGAGGTCGACATTGTCAAAGGTTTGGACAGCGGCCCCCGTCACGGCCAAGGTGCCCTTCCTGCCGTAGTGCTCGACCTTTCCCGAGAAAGTCGCGGGAGCGCAGGCATTGATCTCGGCGGTCGTAGCCCAATCCAGCACGAGCGTTCCGGCACCCGAGATCGGCCCCATCTTTTCATAAGCGGAGGCAATCTTCAAAGTCGCACCAGCGGCGATGGTGACCGGAGACTCGTCGCCCAACACATTGCAGGCCCCCATGTCCAGTAGCGGGAATTTATCCCCGACATAGAACGGGCCGATTTCCTGATAGGCTTTGGTGATGACAGGATATTCCTTGCCTTCACGGAAATCCGTATGCGCATCGGCAATGTACCAGTCGGCAGACGGAGAGCTCCTGATCCGCAGACGCCAGCAACTGGGGATACGGGCCCTGCAAAATACTGTATTGGCCGACGAATGGAACGAATAGGCGTCGAACGCGATCTCCTCCGGCGTGGTGATGGTCACATAGCTGGGATAGCCCTGAACGAAGCACCCCTCACGCATTGTTGTGTCCCCACCCTCACTGGGTTCCCAGACCACATTGTTGCAGATGTTCGTCAGCCTTGAATTGTTGTTCACATTCACCGTCGCGCCGGCGCAGGTAATAGTCGTTCCCGCCGGCCACTCCATTCTCTGGCCATCCCTGTATAGCGACAGCTCCGCAATGTGCCATCCATAGCTATCTTCGCTCGCTTCCGGGTTGTTCGTCTCAAAGACTTCGAACTGGAAGATCTTTGACTTCAGCTTGGCAAACGTCTGGCGGGGATTGGGCGGATCGGCCAGAAGCGACTGAGGAAGCGTTTTGAGAATGGAGCCAGCCCGTGCGGGACGCAAGCCCGAAAGCGCAGCGGGGCCACGAACGATCGATTTTTCGACCGTATGCCAATCGCCGCCGGAGTGCGGGAAGTATGACACGTCGACCACCGTCCAATTCTCATTGTCATCGGAAACCGCGATCTCCAGTTCCACCGGGTTGCGCGTCTCCACCGCGCTGGGGCTATTCAGATCCGGGCACCACAGATATCCGGCAAAGGTGATCCCCGTGCTCAAGTAGATGGTCACGGGATGCAAAGCAGACGCAACATCTCCCCCGTTTTTAATGAGGCACCGTTTGGTTGTATCACCGCACATGGCAGCTATACTGTCGTTATTAATAAACCCATAAGGCGCGCTCACACTGGCGGCAGAGATGTTCACCTGGTTCCCGCCCTCATCCAAAAGCTGGAAATAGCCGATCGCCCAGTTGAATCCGTACTGATCGACAAAATCACTCCCTCTCGTCAAAGTGCCATAAGTCGCCAACGGGCGTACCCGTATGTACTTGGCCGTGACGGTGCCGACCGACAAGCCCCCGCCAACGACCATGAGCGTACCTTCCTCGACGCGCGTCGGCCCCGTGTAGCCGGCGTCTTCCGTTGCCAGACACGACGTCCCCGAGCCGCGTTTCACGACACCGAGCTTGCCCCCGAAATCGCCGTCTGCGAGACGGCCGAACTGGCGGTCCCCATCGTTCAGGAGCAGCGAGACCGGCGCCGTGCCGCCATTGACGACCGCGAGGTTAGTGGCGATGGCTGTGACCGGCACGGCCTGTTCCTCGCCCCCTTCGGCACGGATCGCGACCTTCGCCTGCTTGAGATACCCCGCATCCGCAGTTGTCACAAACTGGCCGCTAAAATCCTTCAGAGACTTCACGGAAAGCGTACTGCCATTTTCAAGCGATACGCTCCCTTTGGCCGTGAGATGGCCTACGACCAACGGTTCGGCCGTCGTCACACGCAAAGATTGCGCCCCGGTACCGAGAACCGCCAAATCTGTTTCCGGGCCGAACACACTCCCCGGCATCAGTTCCCGAGAGAAGAAGAAATTGGTTGTGGCGTGGGAATCTTTACCTTCAACCGTCGCCCTTGGCCAGACCACATCGCGCTGCGAGTCCACCCTCACCCAGCCGACTTCCTGCGCACGATAGACATAGACGTCCCATCCCGTTGGGTTGAAATCCTGACCGTCGGCCACCTTGGTCGGCGTGATTCTGTAACCATCCACAGGATAAAAATTCAACTCGTATAGGGTCGCTGCCTGAACCCCAGTATCGGCAGCCTGCCAGAAGGTATCGGCGCGCCCATCTATCACTTTGGCGCCATTATTGGAACCATAGGAGGAGGACACACCCACGTCACCCTGATGCGGGATGGGCACTCCCTTGTACGTCAGGGTAATTTCCGCAACACGCAGTGTCAAGCTTGGGTCAGAGGGAGGCTGAAACGCGAATCTTATGTTCGTAGGACGCGAATGCGCGAGCATTTGCCCGCTGGTTCCGTTGGTCACCGACGAAACCGCGCATGAACCTTCAGGCCCCACCAGACGCAGGCTGGGCTTACAATCGACGTCTATCCTGCCAGGGTTCTCGCGAATGGATCCGTATAATAGCAAGAGCTTGCCCCGCCCGTCACCCGCAAGGAAACAGGTTCCTCGGAGGAATTGACCACCATCGGCAACTTCCCCCGGATGGCGCTACTCTCGATCGTGTTGTCGAACCTCCTGACCGAAATGGAGTATCCGTTCAACTCCAAGGTGCCGAAGTTGTGCAGTTCCGGCTGGGAGATAAATGGTTCGTCGACATTCAGCGTCAGTTTCGCACCTTCCAGGATGTACACCTGGCTGCAGCCATCAATGGCTTCATCGATCGTACACTCGCCGGACAACACTGTAAGCTGCTGGTCGGGGGCTTCACCGGTGAACTCCCACTCGCCGGCCCCGCCTACAGGATCAGCCAGAACAGCAACAGTTCCCAGAACAGCGATTGGCGCAACTATAGATTTCATAGCAATAATCCCTTCCACAGAAGATAGAATACCGAATTCCGGCTTTCGCGCAACTTAATTTCGGGCACTGGAAATCTGACCGCCTCAAAAAAACCTACGGTGTCTTTTCTATTTGACGGACCGCGCTGACGACGCCACGGAACCCGGCAACCACTTACGTGGTGTCCTTCGTGTGTGAGATTGAATACGGGCAGCGTCGCCTCCTTCTCACGCCTTCTCCCCGAAGAAACGGTCAGCGACCAGCGCAATGGCACCGTCTCCGGTCACATTGGCCGCAGGGCCATATCCGTCAAGCGCCATATAAAACGTCATCATCACGGAAATCTGCTCGGGCGTCAGTCCCATGATAGACTCCACAAAGCCAACCGAGGCCATCAAGACCCCACACATCACGCCTGGTGCCGCCACGGCCGCAATCGCGAACAGGGGGATAAAATGAATGACCTGGGCGACGGACAGGTCAAGGTCGTAGATAATGACGACGGCGAGGGTGCTGACCATCAACTTGATCGCGCTGCCCACCATGTGTACGTTCGCGCACAGGGGAATGACAAAATCACGGATGTTTCGTGAGATACCAATCTTTCCGCAACACTCCAGAGTCACGGGAATCACCGCCGATGAGGATGCAACCGAGAGTGCCGTCAGGTAAGCCGGCCCCATGTTCCAGAGACACACGAAGGGGTTCTTCTTTGCGACAATCCCCGCCAACGTATAAAGAAGCGCAAGAAAGACAATCGTTAACGCCCAGCCTGTTCCAATGACCTTGAACATCGTCCCGGCCATCGTGCCGATCTTCCCCGATGCTGCCATCTCGGCGATCATCGTCATGATATAGAGCGGCAGTCCCGGGATGATGACCTTCATGATCGTGAGTTTGACAATCTCACCGAACTCCTCGAACCCCCGTCTCAGCGTATCCGAGCCGGTCACGACCGTACCCACTCCGATCATGAACGCCAATGCCAGAGCCGTCAGGACATCGCACAGCGGCGGGATCTTGATCTCGACGTAGGGCAGGATCTCGGAACCCTTCTCAACGGCGGCAACAGATCCCTGCACGACATAATTCGGCAACAGACACCCGCCCGCTAGATAGCCGAAAAACGCAGCCGCACACGTCGAAAGATAGGAAAAAACCATAACGATCAGCAACAGCCGTCCCGCTCCCCGACCCGCGCTGGCAATGGAGGGTGTCACGAGTCCGAGAATCAAGAGCGGCACGATGAACTTCAACACCTGCGCGAACAGGATGTTGAAGGTCTTCATCAGGCGCAAACCGACCGTACCGTAAACCCCCGCACCGCATAGCGCCAAACCGAGTATCACACCGCAGAGAATCGCTAAGACGACCTTGCCGAACATGCCGAGCTGAAAACGCTTTTTCCCCCTGACACCTGACCCAGACTGATTAAACAACATCATACAACCCCATTTCACCTTTCAGAAGATCCAGTCTCGTTTCTCCGGCATTATCCGTACACGTCTATTCCCGCGCCTTCCCCCATCAACCCAAACATCGTCACTTTTCAGGCACAAACAGGTTCAGAAGCACACCGGGGCGGATACCGAAAAAGGAAGCACGCTTGCCGCGCCCGAAACGCTCGTCAGCCGCATCACCCTGATCGGCGGCGGCAACCACCACGGTCGGCTGCAGATCGGCCGGGATATCGACGACGCGAGTCCAATATCCTACGTTGCGGTATTTGCGCAGATACCACGGCAGCGGCCAGGTGTCGGGCGTGGGCACCGCCAGCGCGATCAGGGTGTCGGTTCCCTCTGCGTGCCGCGCGGCACGTTCGATCTCGGCCACCAGGTTCATCGCGTCGCTGCCGGTATGCGCGTAGACGTATGGGTTGCGCGGATCGGCCGGCATTTTGAAACAGGCGCGGCGCGCCTGCGCCGCATGCCGCCAGACCAGTGCGGCGACGAGCAGCACGACAGCCAGCTTCCCGCACAGGCGCAACGGCGCGAAGACCGATTCAGATCCTGCGGTGTCTGTCCTCCGCGAGCAGGCCATCCAGCATGCGTCGACACCCGCTCCGGCGAGCAGGATGAAACCGTGCAGGAACGAGAGCGCACACCATGGTGTCTTGTAGGGGATCGCACTGTAGAGCGCCGTCAGGGCCAGCGTATAGACCGACAGAAAACGCAACCAGCGCCGGCGCGTCCGGGTTCCCGCGTCCACCGCGCTTGGTCGCCGGAACGGCAGGAAGGCAAGACCGACCGCCAGCGCGGCCGGCAGCAGCAAGCCGGCTTCGCTCCACACGGGGCCGCGCCCGTACTTGAACCAGAAGATGATCTTGAGATAAAAATCCCAGGGATGCTGATGTTCAGGCACCGCCGTGGCCCGCGTGTGATAGGTCTGGAAAGTTGAAAAGAGCGCGTCGTAAACGCCGCACCAGTAAGTGAAGAACGAGGAGTAGAAGAGCACGGCCACGAACGCGGCCGCACCGACCGCCACCAGCGCGTCGCGGGTACGCCACATGCGCCACAAACGACCGAAGCCGCAAGCCACGACCAGCGCCACCGCCGCCGCGGCGAACGAAAGCACCGCCGTCTCTTTGGTCGCGGCGGCCAGCCCCGCAAACGCGCCGAAGCCAGCAGCCCAGAGGAGGGTTACAGGTTGCTGGTTCCTGGTTGCTGGTTGCTGGTTGCTGACCTCTGACCTCTGACCTCTGGCCTCTAGGCTGCTGTGCGCGGCGGCGTAGCGCATGGCGCACAGCAGCATGCCGGTCAGGAAGGTGAGCAGCATCGATTCCTGAATGAAGAAGCGACTATAGTAGGTCATCGCCGGTGATGCGGCGGTGAGGAGCGCAGCGCTGTAGATTCCTGCCCGGCTGGCGAACAGACCGTGGCCGCTCTCACGTGAACCCAGCCCCAGCATCATCAGCAGTGTGAGCAGGCTGAACGTCACCGGCACCAGACGGTAGTTCCATTCGGTTGTTTCAGCGAAAGTTCGCGCCGTCACGCGGCAGAACGGCCAGGCCGCGAAATAGAGCGTTGGACCGTGATGATCGGCAGGATCGTAGTGGTAAAAGCCCTGGTCCAGCAGCAGCCCCGTCCTTACCGCCTGGTTGGCCTCGTCACCGTGCATTGGACGCTGGTCGAGGCGCGGCAGTCGCAGCACAGCGGCACCGGCAATGATCGCAGCGGCGACGGACCAGCCCAACGCGCGTGACAGGGTATGCGTCATCTCACTGCCCTCGCGGCCCCAGGCCCGGCAGCCCGACCGGCCCCTGCTGCATCATCTGCTGCAAAATCGGCCCTGCAACCTGACGCAGCACACCGTTCTCCTGAATCCGCTGCATCGCCTGCCCTTTGCCCAGTTCCAGCGCCTTACGCAACGCGTATTGCATCTGTTGCTGCTGCTGGCGCAACGCGCTGAGTGTCGCCATGTCGATCCATGCGTTCCAATCATTCGGGCGGATCTGCAGATAACGCGAAAGCGGTACGATCATCTTGTCCGGCTGGCCAGCATCGCCGTACACCCGCACGATCTCCATGAGCTGTTCAGGCGGGAGGTTGGCCGGCAGGCGCGCCATCACGTTATCCATCACCTTGGCAGCATCTTCATGCTTCTTGAGGCTGCCGAGCAACGCGCCGATTTCGAGCAGCCGCTCGACCGGGAGATTGGGCAGGACCGCCAGTTGGTTGAGATAGGAAGCGGCCGGTTCGTTTTGCCCCAGCTCGCGGTAGGCCATGGCCAGTTCAAAGGCGTCTTCCGGTGAGAGCTGCTTGTTGGCCTGCGCTTTGGCGGTCAGGTCGCGCACTTTGGCCTCGGTCGCGCGCACGCGGCGAATGAACGAGACGAAATCGAAGCCGCGCCCGTTGTTCGGGTCGCGCCGGTTGTACTCATCGAGAATGTCGATCGCCTCGTCGTAGCAGCGCGCCTGGCGCAGCAACACCTCTTGGACCAGGCGGAAATTGGCCTCCGGGCTGACCGGATAGAGCGTCCGCGCCTCCTGGAACGCCCGCTCGCTTTCGACCAGCATGCCGCGTGCCGCATAAAGACCGGCGATCGCGCTGCGCAACTTGGAGAACGACTTCTGGGCCGGCAGGTCGCGCCGGAACATCGGAGAGCGCAGCAGGTGGCGCGTGTACCAATCCCAGAACATCATATCGTCCTGCATGTTCGTACGCTCGATCGGCGTCCGCTCGGAGTTGATCTTCATGATCAGCCCGTGCGGCGTGAGATACGGGAACATCCAGTTGATGACATAACTTTCTTCGATGTAGAAGGCGTGGCGAGCCTTGTTCTTCTGGAAGATCATGTCGCACAGGATGCCGTTGATCTCCATCACGCCCAGCGCACCGCTCACCTGCACGCGGCCGTTCTCGATCGTCAGATCGGCGTTCTTGGGGCGCTTGCCTGCCTGCACCTCATCGACATAAATCTGAAAGGCGCGCGCGCTGTCGTCCGGCGTCGGAATCCAGATAGGATTGCCGTACAGGTCGCGCATGGTGTTCATGTAGGTGTTGTCGGCCAGCGCGTTCTGCGTGATCAGGAAAACGTCGGGCCGCACCCGCGCCGAGTAGATCATGTAGGTGGGCACAAAGCGCCCGGGATCCGTGCCGCCGAAAAAGATGGCGTTGGGCTCCATTTCTGGCGGGTAGAGCGGGTTGGGCAGCGGCTCCTCGTCGGCATCCAGCTCCTCCGTGATCGCGTCCGCGCCGCGCAACTGGTAATTGCCGAACTGCCAGCCGAAATCGTGGCCGTTCTGTTCCGCGCCGCTCATCGAAAAGACCAGATACTCGTTGGTGTAGTTCTCGTAGATCGGGATGGCCGCGACCAACAGTCCCGCGCACAGCATGCCGGTGCGCAACGGCTTCAGCAAAGCCGCAGGCAACGTACCGCGCTTGACCAAAGTCTTCAGCAGGCGGTTGCCGACCGACAGACCGAAAACGAGGCCGTAACCGATCCAGATCGCAAAGAGGCCGTGCGAGCTGATGAACTTCACTTTCTGGATGAACATGTCCTGCAGGTCGCCCTTGATGTTGGCGAGCACCACGAGCAACACGCTCATGACCAAGAAACCGGCTGTCGTGGAGATGAGCCACTGCTGTGTGACCATATCCATGTCCGAGCGGAAGTCGACCTGCCGTTCGGCCCACCGGCGGAAAAAGAACCAGCCGGTGCCGACCGCCGCCAGGATAACCAGCGCCAAAGCCAGCGCACCGACCTTGGCGCCGATACCCGGCACAATGCCCGGCCCGCTCATCATGCTGAGGATGCCTTTGGCCACGAAAAGTCCGACGCCCGCCGCTATGCCCGCCAGCGTGATGCCGGCTGTCAGCCCCTCCGAAAGATTGTGCGCCCGCCAAGTACGGCGCGCGAACTCTTCGATCTGGCGGAACATGATCGTAGTGGTGCCGACCAGTAACAGTAGCAGGATGGCCGCGATAAAGAGTTTGTCGAGACGCAACACCGGCTCGCCGCCCATAACTTCGGAAAGCAGCACCACCACACAGGTCAGCAGATAGAACGCACTCGCCACATACAAGGCGCGGATACGTCGTCCGCCGATTTTGAAGCTCCAGAGCGTGAAGGGGATGAAGCCCAGCGTGGCCGCGATCAGGGTGAACTGCACGCGCAGGTCGGTAAAGTAGGTGCCGAGCTGGAAGAGGAACTTCTTGGTGAAAACATCGGAGGGCGCCAGCTTCTCATACTGGCCGCGCGTGATGGCGTGCTTGAACCCTTCCCACGTGCGCGGGTAGCCCCAGTTCATGGGCGGATTGCGCAGGTCCGAGACAATCGGCATGTAAATGTAGAACGACACGCCCAACTCGGCGCAGAGCGTGGTCAGCGCGACGCTGCGCCCGTGCGGCAGGGTCAGCCACGCCAGCCCGATGATGACGAAATTCCAGAGTGCGCCCCACCAGAACCACCAGGAGGTCGGGTGCGTCAGACCGTTCATGCCGCCCTTGCGCAACAGCACAAACACGGAGATCTGCACCGCCGCCACGGGAATCGCGTAGAAGAGGCCCCGCGGCACGGTCGCCCCCAGCAGAAAGAGCACCGCCAGCCCACCCATCAGCGCAACCGACGGCAGCGCCCAATCAAATGGCTGTCCCATGTAGCCTGGTGGCAACACAGTGCCTTTGATGGCGGAAAGCCTGAAAAAGAGGATCAGCAGCATCGCGCACGCCGGGATCAACCAGGCCAGCACCGCCTTATCGTTGAGCCGGTCACGGTACGCATACGCGCCACCGATGCAGAGCGCGAGCACCAACAGGATCAGCCCCGCCACACTGGTGTAGACCGAGGACTCAAACAGCGGCAGGTCGGTCGCCGCCTTCACGCCGGTCTTCGCCGCCCCCATCGAGAAGAAGACCAGTAACGCGCCGAAGGCCGTCAGACCCGCGCCGATCGCGCCGCCTTGCGGCGCCACACTCTTGAGAAACGCGAAACGCCCTTTCGTTGCTCCGCCGGTCGCGCAGCCCTTCAGGAACAGCGCCGCGATCAATCCCAAGAACACACACACCGCGCCCGCCACCAGCAGCGACAGAGAGGGCACCATTACCGCATTCAACGCGCCTGGCGTCACCTTCGCGTAGGCGGGCCCCGCCATGCCGGGCTGAGCGGGCATCATCGCGCCTATCTGCAACACATGCGCACTCAGCAAGATCGGAATGCCGACCATGAGGAAATCGCGGAACAGGGCGAGGTCACGCAGGAAGATCATGACCACCAGCGGCAGCGCCGCCAGCAACAGCACCTGATAGTTGGTGAGGCCAAGCCCGAAAACAAAGGCGGTCAACCACAAAATTTTGTCAGATGGACGCCGCATCCAGCGATAGGTCAACAGGAAGATCCACATCAGGAAGAAGGCGTTCAGCGTGTACACCTCCACGATCGTGGCCTGCGACCACATGACCGGGCTGAAGGCAAAGACCAGACTGCCGCCGACGCCGCCCACCCAGCACAGCACATTGCTCTGAGCCGGATCGAAATCCTCCTCACCGTCATGCGCGTCACGCAGCATGTCGGTTGCCGAACGCGTGATCAACATCGCCGTGAAGCCGGCCGCCAGCGCGGCAAAGAACGCCGACATCAGCGAGATGCTCCACGCTGGCGTCGGCTGCCCCTGATAGGTCACCCAACTGAAGAGGCGCGCAAACACAAAGGCACACATCGTCCAGATCGGATAGCCGGGCGGATGCGGCACACCCAGATGATCGCCCGCAACCGCCAGCTCGCCGGAGTCCTCCAGCGTCACCGACGGCCCCAACGTAAAGAAGTAAACCAAAAACGAAATCAGCGTTGCGGTCCAGAAGGCCGTCCAATCCACCCGACGGAAAAAAGCACCCTCACGGGAGTCGCCCAAAAACAGCTTATTGATCATAAGGAGTCTTCCCAAAATCATTCATTCGGTGAGCGATCAATTTACCTTTGTGCCGCCTTTGCGGCAAGGACAAGTTTGAGCTTGTCAGTTTGAGGCCCGCTTGACCAAAAAATTTGCGGTTGAAAAGCCGCCCGGTTTTGCTATTGTGATTCCCTCACATCCGGCAGACCAGAGCGGTCGCGAAGAGGAGAAGAAGGTCACATGAGTCAGCATAGCAGCTTGAAGGGTTCGGGCAAGATTACGGCAAAGCGCAATGTGTTGAAACGCTTCGAGCGGGTCAACCTGCTGAAAAAGCGCGGCCAGTGGAAAGACGGCGATCGCGGGTTGGGTCTGCGCAAGACCAAACCGGAAGCGTAAGCGCGCCAACGGATTTCACGTTTTTTTGTCTGCAACCGCTTGTGTACCGGCATCCCGCGGGGGATTCGTACGCGGGCGGTTTTTCTGTTTTGATTTAAAGGCTGATCGCAACGTGGTCTTTGGGAGAGAACCGTGGTACTCCGCACGTCCCGTTCACGGCATGCGTTCCTGCCGTTGCTTTTGCCGGCGTTGGCCGCCGGAACGATGGTCTTTGCCGAAGCGGTTGGCGGCAGCAGCGTGCGCGGCATCCAAGGGCGTCTCGCGCTCTATGCCTCGACCAACTCACCGCTCGAGGCGGTTGCCTGGCTGCCCGCCGGGTCGGTGCTCGCCGTTGTCGGCGAGTTGACTGACGCCCCCTGGACACCGGTCGAGGCGCCTTCCTCGGTCGCGGTGTGGATCTACCGCGATCTCGTCCGCGACGGCAAGGTGCTGGCCGACAAGAGTCTGGTGCGCTCCGGCGCGGGCCCGGCCTTCCGCCCGCTTGCCAGTCTTGACCGCGGCACGGCCGTTCAGGTACGCGGCATGTATGGTGACTGGCTCAAGATCGCCCCGCCCACCAACATGACATTTTGGGTCTTGCGCGACCAGGTCGAGCCGCTGGCTGAATGGCCCCGCGAGCCCGATGCGCCGCAGGCATCGACCGACCTTTACCGCGCACTGCTCAATGCATTGTCCGAGCCGCCTGCGCAACCGTCTGATCCCGCCGCACCGTCCGATCCGGGCTTCCCCGATCCCATGCCTCCTGCAACACCGCCCCGAGTCGTGCATCGTCCTCCGGAACTGGCCGGGTTCGTGCTGGATGAGACCGCCGTCCAAGGCGAACGTGTCACCTTGCGCGGCACCTTGGACTGGGGCGGGATCGACCCGATCTCCGCCCCCTTCTGTCTCGTGGCCCGTGAGCCGGACGGCGATGCCGTCCCCCTCTGCAACCTGTTGGCTCCGGAACTCGCCTACGGGCCGCACATCGGTGCCGAGGTCACCATCGAAGGCACGCGCTGGTTTGTCAAAGACGCCCGCCTGCCTTTCGTCATCCCAATGGCCGTGCGAATATCCCCGCGAAAATGAGATTGGCGTCTCGCCAACCGCGACGGCATTCACTATACTGGTGGGCCTATGGAAGGGAAACTGTGTCTTATTTGCGGTGACGACGATTATCTCGTCGATATGGCTGCGCGCGAGAGGATCAACCAACTCGTACCGGAGTCAGATCGCGCGTTTGGCGTCGAGACCGTGGATGGCCACCGCGACACTTCCGATGAGATCAGCAAGGCCGTGGACGCCTGTCTGGAATCGGTGCAGACACCCGGCTTTTTCGGATCCACCAAAGTCACCTGGTTCCGCGATGTGACCTTTCTTCCTGGCAACGGACGCAGCTCCGAATCGATCGCCGCCAAAGAGGCCGTCCAGAAGCTCGTCGCCTGGCTGAAAGGCGGCCTGCTCGAAGGACAGTCTTTGATCATCACGACGACCAAAGTGTTGCGTAGCTCCATTTTTTTCAAAACCTGCCAGCAGCACGGCGTGGTGCAGGACTTCGGGAACGGCCTCAAGGCATGGGAACTTGAAGAACTGGCCGGGAAACGTGCAGACGACCTGTTCGCTCAGGCGGGACTCACCGTTGATGCGGCCGCACGCACCGAATTTCTGACGCGCGTCGGCTGCGACACGCGGCTCTTGGTGAGCGAGATCGAGAAGCTGCGGCTCTACGTGGGGGCCAATCAGCGTGTCACCGTGAACGACGTGCGCGAGATCACCTCCATCGGCCGCGAGGCGGAGGCCTGGGATCTACTCGACGCCTTTGGCGAACGCAACGCCTTGGGCGTCCTCACGACCCTCAAGCGCTTGAGCGGCCAGCGCGGCATCGGCGTCATGCTCGCCTCGATGCTTGAAAAAACGGTGCGCGATCTGCTGATTCTGCGCGAGGCCCATGACCGCAAATGGGTCTATGGCGGCACGGGCGGCGCTTGCGGCTGGAGCAAGAACCTGCCGCCCGAAGCGGCCGCGCTGCTGCAGGCGTTGCCGGTCAACCCGACCGCAACCGGGACGTGGGCGTTGAAGAAGAAGCTGCCCCACGCCCTCAACTTTACGCTTCAGGAACTCCGCGTGGCGCGCTACCGCATCTTGGATCTGCGCGAAAAGCTCGTGTCGTGCGCGCTGCCCGAAATGTTTCTTCTGGAAACCACCCTGCTGCGGATTATCGGCAAACCCCTTTCGAAGGCCGGCCCCGTGCGTCCGGCTGCGGCAGGAGCACGATGACCCAGCGGCTGTGGATACCGATCATCGGATGGCTGGCCGCGCTGGCGGCTACGGTTGCTCCGCGCCCGTCACAGGCATCAGTGTCTGACCTCGACCGCAACGCCGACGGCTTCATCCGCGTGGCATGGCTCTCCACGCCGCAGCAGGCCGGCGGGATTGACGCCGCCGATATCTGTTCCGATCTCGAAAGCATGCTCAAAGCCGCCAAGCCCGGCAAGCCGGTGCGGGTCGCGTTCGTACCGGTCACACTCACCCGCACATTGATGGGCTGGTGGTACCATCCGGACACCCAGGCCGAGCGTGCGCAACTTTTCAGCGGCGGGTATGACCTGCTCGTGCTCGCGGAACACGAGGCTTGCGTCAGTGACTATCCCGAGTTCTTTTTCGAGGGCGTCCGCGCGATCAATGCGCAGGCGCGCACGGCCGGACTGCGCACGGCACTGGCCGTCATGAGCAAACCCGGCACCTCATTCCGCGATAAACGCCTGCCCGCCATCGCAGAGACGGTCTACCGTGTCGGTGACGGTTGCGGCGTGGAAGTGGTGCCTGCCGCCTTTGCTTGGCAAGAAACCCTGGCCCGCAACCGTCTGCCCGGCACCTCGCCGGTACGCGCCCGCGCCTGCGCCTACCTGACCGCCGCCACCGTCTATATCCAACTCGTGGGCGGGCGCATCCCCAAGGGAGCACTCGAAACCTACTGGACCACCCGGCGCACCACCGAAGCGCTCGCACTCTCCGCGCGCGATGCGGTCTCGATCGCGCGCACGACCCGTCACTACAGCGGCCCCTTTTCGGGTGTCGTGCGCATCGAGCCGCGCATCAAACACCGGCTCAAAATCTATGTGCCCAACACCGTCTCCGATGATCCCCTGCGCCAAAACCTTCTGTTCATCCTGGACTCCGCTTTCCAGGAGTGGTTCTGGAAAACGCCCGCCGACTGGTATTCCGACGGTTTTGACCGTTATGCTTCGGCCTTTGACCTCGTGTACGGCGACATGCAACAGATGAGCCTTTACGCCGATCCCCAGCTCTACACATCGCTGAGCCAGCCCCCTACCAATCAGCCGCCCCCCTGCACGGCCGTCTTCTGCCGCACACCGGCAGACGACCCGGACGGACTCGCCACCCTGCGCCGCCTTGAAACCATCCTGATCGAAGGTTATGAATTCGCCAAAGCACGCGGCATGGCCTTTATCCCCTATCCGCTCGCCTGGGCCCGCGCCTACCAGACCGACGCCTCTCTTGTCCGGCCGCCCCACCCCGGACGCGTCAACGACTGGTTGACCTACATGCTCGCCAACATGCTCTACACCACGGTGACGGACCGTTATGTGCCGCCTCCCGAAAAGGCGAAGCCGCGGCACGCCAACGCCGACCACCCGCTCGGCCTGCATGACCGCTGCGCCCGCATCGGCTTCGACACCATGCGCCAACTCGCCACACTGCGTGAACCGGTCAACGCCATCCTCATGAGCAGCGGCACCTACCGCATCGACACCGACAGGCCCGGGTTCGTCGGCATCCGGTTACGGGATCGCCCCACACGCGAGGCCCGTGTCTTCTGCGCCACCGACATCCCGGGTGTCGCCCAACTCTCGCGCGAGTCGCTGGTCTTCACACCGGACAACTTCGACATCGAACAAACCATCCGTGTCTTGCCTGCCACGAACACGCCCTCGCTTTTTTTCCATATGATGGCCAGCGTCCAGTCCGAAGACAAAGGGATCGATGGCGCAAACGATCTGCGTCCCTTCCTGCTCAATCTCGACGATCATTCGCCGGGATCATTGGTTTTTGACCGCACAGCGGTTTCGCCCAGTACCGGTTATACCGTGCTGCTGCGTCCGACCACGCGCCCCAGTGAAATCGTGTGCGCCCGCATCGCGCAGAACGGCCGATTCACACAAGAGATCTATTTCTCACCCGACAACGACAGCGGCAGCCCTGTCCAACTCGCGCCGACCGCCGCCGACTACGCCAAAGGCATCTTGCCGGTCGTCGTGACGACCACCTCGGCCGATCGCCGCTTTCACGAAAAAAACATATCTGTCACATTCCGCGTTTCGACCGACGGCGCCCCAATCCCGCAAGTGCGTGTGACGTTGCCGGCTCCGGACAGCGTGATCGACGGCCCCGCCTTTGTGACCGCGCGCGCCGAGGCCGATGCGTCTGTCGGCATCAGTCTCCTCGCGCTGTTTCTCGACCACAAGCGTCTCGGTTGCTCCGCGACCCCCGTCTGCTCGGCCACCGTCGAGAAAGGCCCGCCGCAGTCGCGCCTCGGCACCGGCCGTTACACGCTCTGGGCCGCCGCCGCCACCACCAACGGTCTCGTCGTGGGTTCCGCGCCAGTCACCTTTTCGGTGCGCGAGCCCTTGACCAGCGACATGCCCGCTGCAACCGCCGCTGTGCCGCCCCTCCCAACCACCCACGAAAACAAGGTGAATCCATGATCGGGATTTCCAAGCTCTACATGGGCCAGGTCGAAGTGTCCGACCCCCTGCGTTACGGCCGTCATTCCTCTAAGCTGCCCAGCCATCTGCTGCAGTTTTCCGCCGACAAGAAGCCGGTGGCCGTCTGGAACGTCACCTCTGCATGCAACCTGGCCTGCACCCACTGCTATGCCGCAGCCCAAGGCAGCTCCGACGAACTGACCACTGAAGAGGCGTTTGCCCTGATCGATGATCTGGCCGCCTTCGGCTGCCCCGTCCTGCTCTTTTCGGGCGGCGAGCCCTTCATCCGGCCTGACATTCTGGATCTCGCGCGCCACGCCGTCGGCAAGGGCCTGCGTGTGGTCTTTTCGACGAACGGCACCCTGATCGACGCCGCGCTCGCCGCGCAGATTCAGGCGATCGGCGTCTCGTATGTCGGTATCAGCATCGACGGCAGCGAGGCCACGCACGACCGTTTCCGCGTTTGCCCCGGCGCGTTCCAGCGTTCCGTGGCCGGCATCCGCGCCTGCCGTGAGGCCGGTATCAAGGTCGGTCTGCGCGTCACCATGACCCGCGACAACGTCGCCGACATTCCGGCGATCTTTGATTTGATGGAGGCCGAACGCATTCCGCGCATCTGCCTCTACCATCTGGTCTACTGCGGCCGCGGCGCCGACATCGCGTCGCACGACCTCGCGCCGGAGCAGCGCCGCGCCACACTGGATCTGATCATCGACCGCACCGCACGGCTGCACAGGCGCGGTTTCCCGGTGGAGGTGCTCACCGTGGACAACCATTGCGACGGCCCCTACCTCTATCTGCGCATGCTGCGCGAACAGAATCCGCGCGCCGACGAAGTGATGACACTGCTGCGCATGAACGGCGGCAACAGCACCGGCCACGGCATCGGATGCATCAGCTGGGACGGCACCGTTTACCCGGATCAGTTCTGGCGCAACAAGCCGCTCGGGAACGTGCGCCAAACCCCCTTCAGCAAAATCTGGGGTGAGCCCGCGCCGGACAGCCTGCTCGCTCAGTTGCGCGCCAAAAAGCAGCACGTCACAGGACGCTGCGTGGCCTGCCGTTTTCTCGATGTCTGCGGCGGCAACTTCCGCGCGCGCGCCGAGGCCGCCACCGGCGACATCTGGGGCGTGGATCCGGCCTGTTATTTGACAGACGAAGAAATCGCGCCTGCCCGCTCATGAACGCACGCCCCCCCCATGGACACACCGCCGCTGAAGCGCCCGCCGGTACGCCCCGCGTGATCGCATGGGAAGTCACGCGCCGCTGTCCGCTGGCCTGCCGCCACTGCCGCGCCGGCGCCCAGGACCGCGCCTATGACCATGAGCTGACGACCGGCGAATGCCTGCGCGTGCTGGACTCCCTCGCCGCGTTCTGCCGGCCGATGATCATCTGGACCGGCGGTGAGCCGATGGCACGGCCCGACATCCTCGACCTCGTGCGCGCCGCCGCGACGCGCGGCTTGCGCTCGGTCATGGCGCCGTGCGGCACGCTGGTCACCCGCGACCGACTGCTGGCCCTGCAAGAGGCCGGCGTCATGGCATGCAGCTTCAGCCTCGACGGCGCTTGCGCCGCAGATCACGACGCCTTCCGCGGCGTAGCCGGCGCGTTCGACAACGTCACGCGCGCCATGTCCATCGCGCAAGAGATCGGCATGCCCTTCCAGGTGAACACCACCGTCTCACGGCTCAACCGCGACGCGCTGCCGGCCATCCGCGAACAGGCGATCGCGCGCGGCGCGCGCACGCTCGACCTTTTCTTCCTGGTGCCGGTCGGGCGCGGTGCCGGCCTGCGCGATCTCGCGTTACCTGCGGACGAGGCAGAGGCCGTCCTGCGCTGGGCCTTCGAAATGGACCGCCAAGGCCCGATCCGCGTGCGTGAGACGTGTGCGCCGCAAGCCGTGCGGATCTGGCACGCGCTGGGCAAGCCCGGACAGCCGCCTGCCGGCTGCATGGGCGGCCGCGGTTTTGTCTTCATCTCCCACACCGGCATCCTGCAGCCGTGCGGATTCCTCGACGTGCCCAGCGGCGACCTGCGCGAGCATGGGTTCGATTTCCGCCGCGCCTACGAGACCTCGCCGGTCTTCAATGATCTGCGGCAGCCCGACTGTTACCGCGGCGCGTGCGGTCGGTGCGCTTTCCGCCACGGATGCGGCGGCTGCCGGGCGCGCGCCTATGCCGCCACCGGTGACTACATGGCCGCCGAGACAAGCTGCCCGATGGCGTGACGGCATATCGATATTTTTGGTTCGATAAAAAAGGTTCTATTTCAGCTTGGCAAGTTCAGGCCGTTTTTGAGATACTCACGCGATCTTTTTTGAGTAACCCCCCCGTGTCCTGTAGCGGTACAGGTCCCGGGTAATGCGGAGGTGAAACACCGTGAGCACCGCACCGACGACGGCGCAAGGCGTTCAGAAGCTGACCCCAGAACTGAAAGCTTTCATTGCCGAATGGAAAGAGAAGCCAGGCAACCTGATCATGATCCTGCACCGTGTGCAGCAGCATTTTGGGTTTGTCCCCCGAGAAGTGGCGTTTGAGGTTGCCGATCTGATCGACGTGCCTCTCGCCAAAATTTACGGCGTCATAACGTTCTACAACTTCTTCAAGCTGAAGAAACCGGGACGCAACCAGATCCAGGTTTGCATGGGCACCGCCTGCTATCTGAAGGGCGGCGATGACATCATCGCTGAGCTGGAAGGCATCCTGGGCGTTGGCCTCAACACCGTCACGCCGGACGGCGAGTTTTCGGTGGAGGCGGTCCGCTGCCTCGGATGTTGCGGTTTGGCGCCGGTGATGGTGATCAACGGCGAAGTGTTCGGCAAGGTGAAGACCGAATCGCTGCAGGGGATCATCGCGAAATTCAGGGAAGGCTGATCCGTGCACGCGTCTGTCTGCGACATCATCGCCGACCTGGTGCAGAATGCGATTGAGGCGGACGCGACACGGATCGAGGTTGACGTAGCGACGGATCCCGCAGAGATACGGGTCTGCATTCAGGACAATGGCAAGGGTATGGACGCACGCACGCTGGCGAAAGCCAAGGATCCCTTTTACAGCGAGCCGGGCAAACACGCCAAACGTCGCGTGGGATTGGGCATTCCCCTGCTCATGCAGACAACCGCCGCAGTGAACGGTACGGTGGATATCCAGTCGACACCGGGCAAGGGAACCCGCGTGGCCTTCACGCTCGACGCGCGCCATCTGGATACCCCGCCTTTCGGCGACCTGCCGGAAACCCTGCTTGGGCTGATGACCTTCGGCGGGGCCTACGACTTGATCCTGACACGCACCACGCCCAATGACCGGTACAGGGTCTCGCGCGGCGAACTGATTGAGGCGCTCGGAAACCTCGAAGAGATCGACAACCTGATCCTGGCCCGCGACTATGTGCGTTCCCAAGAAGAGAATCTGAACTCGTAAAAGAAGGAAACTGAACGATGGCTAAGCTGACGCTGGATGATTTACGCAAGCTGCGTGATGAGAAACAAAAGGCGATCGAAAAGCGCGACCCCTCCAACAAGGACGCGCAGATCATCGTCGGCATGGGCACCTGCGGCATCGCCGCCGGCGCGAAAGAGACGTTCAACGCGATCATCGACGAACTCGACGCCAAAGGCATTTCGCATGTGCTGGTGCGCCAAACCGGCTGCATGGGTCTGTGCCACTCCGAGCCCACCGTGGAGGTGATCGTCCCCAACATGCCCGTCGTGATCTACGGCAATGTCAACGCCGAGGTCGGCAAACAGATCGTCAACGACCATATCGTCAACAAGCACCTCATCGACAACCACATCTGCGACAAGCCGGCAATGGACATTGTTCGCTAAGCGGGGATTACACAACATGGCTTACAAACAGTACATCTTGGTATGCGGCGGAACGGCCTGCGAGTCCAACCGCGGCATCGCGCTGTTCGACGCGCTGAAAAAGGCGGTCGCAGAGAACGGTCTGGTCAACGACGTGCAGGTCGTGCGCACCGGCTGCCTGGGCTTCTGCGAAAAAGGGCCGATCGTCAAAATCCTGCATCAGGACACCTTCTACGTCGAGGTTACACCCGAGGACGCTGAAGTCATCGTCAAAGAGCACATCATCAAGGGCCGCGTGGTCTCCCGCCTGCTCTACGACAAGAACCAGAGCAAGATCAACGTCGGCATCGAGGGCATCGACTTCTACCAGAAGCAGTTCCGCATCGTGCTGCGCAACTGCGGCGTGATCGACCCCGACAAGATCGACGAATACATCGCCCGTGACGGCTACAAGGCACTGGAAAAGGTGCTTTTTGACATGAAGCCGCAGGACGTGATCGACGAAGTCTCGAAGTCCGGCCTGCGCGGCCGCGGCGGCGCGGGCTTCCCCACCGGCAAAAAGTGGTCGTTTGCGGCCCTGCAGCCCGCCGGTCAGAAGTACATGGTCTGCAACGCCGACGAAGGGGATCCCGGCGCCTACATGGATCGCTCGACGCTTGAGGGCGACCCCCACTCGGTGCTTGAGGCGATGGCCATCGCCGGCTATGCCATCGGTGCCAGCAAGGGCTTCATCTACATCCGCGCGGAGTACCCGCTCGCGATCCAGCGCCTGGAAAACGCAATCGCCCAGGCCCGCGAATACGGTCTGCTCGGCGAAGACATCCTCGGCAGCGGATTCTCCTTTGACATCGAGATCCGCCTCGGCGCCGGCGCCTTTGTCTGCGGTGAAGAGACGGCGCTGCTCGCCTCGATCGAAGGCATGCGCGGCATGCCGCGTCCCCGCCCGCCCTTCCCCGCGGTCAAGGGCCTCTGGGACCGCCCCACCGTCATCAACAACGTCGAGACGCTGGCGAACATCCCGGTCATCATCCTGAAAGGCGGACTCTGGTTCAGCAAGATCGGCACCGCGACCTCGAAGGGCACCAAGGTCTTCGCCCTCACCGGCAAGATCAACAATTCCGGCCTGATCGAAGTCCCCATGGGCACCACTCTGCGCGAGATCATTTTCGACATCGGCGGCGGCATCCGCGGCGGAAAGGCCTTCAAGGCGGCGCAGACCGGCGGACCTTCCGGCGGCATGATCCCGCCGCAGTTCCTGGACACGCCGATCGACTACGAGAACCTCGCGAAGATCGGCTCGATCATGGGCTCGGGCGGCCTGATCGTGATGGACGAGGATGACTGCATCCCGAACATCGCGAAGTTCTACCTCGACTTCACCGTCGACGAGTCCTGCGGCAAATGCGCGCCGTGCCGTATCGGCGGACGCAAGCTGCTCAACTACCTCGACAAGATCTGCGACGGCAAGGGCACCCACGAGGACATCGAGAACATGCGCGAGATCAGTGAGGCGATGTCGCGCGCCTCGTTGTGCGGCCTCGGACAGACCGCCTCCAACCCCGTCCAGTCGAGCCTCCGCTACTTCATGGACGAGTATAAGGAGCACATCGATGGGAAGAAGTGCCGCGCCGGCAAGTGCAAGAACCTGCTGCGTTACACAATCGACAAGAACAAGTGCGTCGGCTGTACAGCCTGCGCCCGTGTCTGTCCGGTCAATGCCATCGCCGGTGAACGCAAGCAACCGCACACGATCGACGGCGAGAAGTGTATCAAGTGCGGCCAGTGCTACGAGGTCTGCAAGTTCCACGCCGTGAACCGCGCGTAATTCTGAAAGGGCTTTTCACTATGTCTAACCTTGTTCAACTTGAAATCAACGGGATCCCGGTCGAGGTCCCGGCCGGCACCACGATCCTGGATGCCGCCAAGGCGGTGCATGTCAAAATCCCCACGCTTTGCCACCACCCTGACCTCAAGCCGTGGGCGGCGTGCGGCATCTGTGTGGTCCGCAACTCTGGGTCTCCCAAACTGCTCCGGGCCTGTTGTACTGAAGTCGCGCCGGGCATGAAGATCACCACGCACGACTCGGACATCGTGAGTGTGCGCCGTACGGTTCTGGAGCTGATTCTGGCCAACCACCCGAACGACTGTCTCCAGTGTCCGCGTAGCGGGATCTGCGAGCTGCAGAAACTCGCGGCGGATTTCGGCATCCGCGAAAATCCCTTCCCGGCCGAAGTGCCGAATATCCCGGTCGACACCTCCACGCCCTCCATCGTGCTGAATCCCGAGAAGTGCGTGAAGTGCGGCCGCTGCGCCATCGTCTGCCAAGAGATGCAGAACGTCTGGGCGCTGGAGTTCATCGGCCGCGGCGAAAAAACCCGCATGGCCCCGGCCGCCGATGTCACGCTCAACGAGTCGCCCTGCATCAAGTGCGGCCAGTGCTCGGCTCACTGCCCGGTCGGCGCGATCTATGAGCGTGACCAGACCCGTGAAGTGTGGAACGCCTTGCGCGACGAGAGCAAATACTGCGTGGTGCAGATTGCCCCGGCCGTGCGCGTCGCGATCGGCGAGGCGTTCGGCCTGCCGCCCGGCACGCTGATGACCGGCGAGACCTATGCTGGCCTGCGGCGCCTCGGCTTCAAGGCGGTCTTCGACACCAACTACAGTGCCGACGTGACCATCATGGAGGAAGGCTCCGAGTTCATCAAGCGCTTCACCGGCGGCGGCAAGTTGCCGTTGATCACCTCGTGCTGCCCGGCGTGGACCGACTGGATGGAGAAGTATGCCCAGGATTTCATGGACAACTTCTCGACCGCCAAGTCGCCGCAGCAGATGCTGGGTGTGCTGGCCAAGACTTACTATGCGGAAAAAATGGGCATCGACCCCGCCCGCATCTTCATGGTCTCGATTATGCCGTGCACGGCCAAGAAGTACGAGATTTCGCGCAGCGAGAACATGTTCGCCAGCGGACATCAGGACGTCGACGTGGTGCTCACCACACGCGAACTGGCCCGTATGTTCAAGAGCGCCGGCATCGATTTCTCCAAGCTGGAGAAGGAAGAGGCCGACTCGATCTTGGGCGATTACACCGGCGCTGGCACGATCTTCGGCGTCACCGGCGGCGTGATGGAAGCCGCCCTGCGTACCGCTTATTGCCTGATCACCGGCGACGCCCAGCCGCCGTCGATCAATTTTGAGGCCGTCCGCGGCATGGAAGGCGTGAAGGAAGCGACGATCGACATCAAGGGGACGCCGGTCAAGATCGCGGTCGCCCACCAGATGGGCAACGTCGAGCAGGTTCTGGACGCCATCCGCGAAGACCGCAAGGCCGGCCGCAAGCCGCGCTACGACTTCATCGAAGTCATGGCCTGCCGCGGCGGTTGTGTCGGCGGCGGCGGACAGCCGACCGGCGCCACGGACGAGGTGCGCAAGGCCCGCACGGCCGGCATCTACACGGATGACGAGAAGTGCGTGATCCGCATGTCGCACCTGAACCCGCAGGTTCAGAAGCTGTACGCGGAGTACCTGGGCGCACCGCTCAGCGAGAAGGCGCACCACCTGCTGCACAACCACTACCACGCGAAGAAGATCTACGCGAAGTAAGTGTGCGCGTTCGTGCGTTAGTTGGGGCATCGCTATCGGAATCGCTATCGCCATCGGGATCGGACAACACGGGGACACGCGCGATTCGACGTCTCCCCCTCCGCGATCGCCACGTCACGTGGGTCTATGCGAACGACGGCGGCCTGTCGGGCCGCCGTCGTTCGGCGAAGGATCCATGGCTTCGTGACAGGCTGTCGGATTTGGGAGGGAGCGAAGCCCTACGGCGAGAACCCTGTCGATTTCGATCCCGATCCCGATTTCGATAGCGATCCCGATTTCGATAGCGATTGGGATGAAACCAATCCCCAACACGTTGTTGCGGGCAGGCTGCCCGTGCCCGACTCGTCTGCCTCCCTTTTCTCCAGAAACGCATGAACTTCGCACATCCCTGTCTCACTGGACGAAGATAGCCGTGCCGCCCGCGTAGTGCGACGAAACGATGCCTGTCGTCGCGTCGTACTTGAAGGCAAACATCGCCGTCTCCTCGGATCCCTCGAACGAGACACGCCAATCCCGTAAATCGACGGACACGGGCCGTCCGATGATCTGTAGCAGGTTCTGATTGAACGCATTGGCTGTGGTACCGCCGGGATTGAGCACGCGTACCGTCACCGCACCCTCGACCGTCAGTGACGGCATCTTCAGGACATGCTCCTGTTCGCGGTTTGCCGTGCAGACGATGCCGGCGCCGTCCTTCAACGTCACCGCTGAAACCGTGCCCGTCCCGCCCAGAAAAGCGCCGGGATCGACAATCACGCCGCTCGACAGCGCAACCGTGCTGTCCACCAGCAAGGTGCCCTCGGCGACTTCCGTCGTGTGCGTGAAGGTGTTCGCGCCGTTCAGCCGCAGCGTGCCGGGGCCGGTTTTGCGGATGCCGTCGCGGTAATAGCTGTTGATCCAAGGCGCAGGTATGTATGTATAGCTGTTCGGCGAGTCGCCGTAGGTTGGGTAGCACATGTTGACCATGTCGCGCATCGGCAGGCCGATTGCGGCGTCAATGCCGGAATCACCCGTGATGTCGGCGACCTCAATTTCCACCACGCTCCAAAGGTTGGTGAAGTGCGGCTGACTCGGACTGATCGGCTCTGTGTCAAGCTGACTCTCGAGTGTGAAGCCGAGGTACATGACATTGTGGGTGCCGCGGATCTGCAGGTCGTAGGGCCTTGGCCCCGAGAAGGACAGCTTCTTACCGATGGAGATCAACCCGTACTCGATCCAGGTGATTTGGGAACCGTTCGTATAGAGCAAATCGCCGCCTTCCAGTGACAGATGGCCAAAGTTATTCTGCGTCTCACCCAGAATGAGCGCACTGCCGTCTTCGACCGCGACTTTGATGCTCATCGGCGTATTGAGGAGGCCGAAGGCGGCCCCATTGTTCCCGTTACACAGCTTGGCGCCACTCCTGACTCTGATCGTCCGGTCACAGCCGTCCACGGCGCCAAGCGCACCGCACAGGTAGTTGTATCCGACCCCGATGCTCGGCGAAACGTTGTCGAGCCGCAACGTGCCCTCGGCAATCTCGACGTTGCCGGTGAACGTGTTGTTATTGTAAGTGATCGACATCGTGCCGGGGCCGGTCTTCCTGAAGTTTCCGTAGCCCGTGTAAGTGGTGTTATTGGCGGTGAGGCTCATGTTGCAGAGTATACCGGCCACGGTGAAGTCGATGTCGTCATCACCGGTGACGTCGTCGACCCGCACAGTGAGGGGCACCCTGTCCCGCCGGCCGAGGACCAATGTGCGGCCGGATGGAATGGTTGTCGGCTTGGTGCCGGTAACGACAATGTCACCGGTGAAGAGCAACGCACGCCCCGGAGCCGTGTTGCCGGCGAGGCTAAAAGCCGTGTCGTAAAAAGTCGCCTTCGGCAAATTCACGTACTGTGAATTCTGTGAGACCTTGACCGTTGCGTTGGAAAATATCACGTTGATCGGCGCTCCGTTTCCGGCGCCGCCGAACCCCGTGCCGCTGATCACGTCCCAGGTTGACCCCGTGAGAAATCTGACTGTGCGCGGCACTCTCATAGATCCCGTGTCGTTACGGTAGTCGTTGGGATGGGTCGATCCGTTGGAGGAGATGAACCGCCCGCCATGCATGTTGAAGTCACAGTTCCACTCGAAACAAAACGGCGTGGCCAAGTCACCGTTGCCGTATTTGTCGATGGACGTCGCCTGAAAAACAATAGAGTCAACATAGCCGAGCACATTACATTTCCAAGTGAAGGTCGACGTCTCGTTGCTGATGACAATCGCCCCGATGTCGAACTCCTTCGTCCACGAGGTCGTTGTGTTGGTGCGGACGAGTTGCGTGGATGGATTCACCCATTCGTTTTCGAGAAAGAAGACGTTGTCGCCTGACTCAAAACGGACGCGCGTTTTCGTCTCGTCGCCTTTCACGTACCAGTTGTCCGTGACGAGATCCCAGTTGTTGTCGGTCTCTGTGCCGAGCCACACAAGGTCGCGCGAGAAAGCGGTCACCGTCATTCCGATCAGGCAAACAGGCAAACAGCGTGCACTCATTGTTATCCGTCCTTCTGTTTTGGTTTGGCATGGACCAGGTCACTACCATCCCCATAAGGCAGAGCGGAGAAATTTACCAGCACTCCAATCCTCTTAGGTACACATTGTGCGGGTGAGGGTAAAAAGTCAACCATAAAAACAAAAATTTCAGAAAAGTGTCGGCCCCCGGGGTCGTCCGCCTGTAGTCTACAGGCGCATGAAAATAAAACAAAGGCGCGTAAACGCGCAACCACGAGGCCAACGGAGACAGCCTGCACCGTACTGAGGCAGAGCACCCAGTGGATCCCGAAGGACTGCCGGACAGGCTCGCGCGGGAGGCGGGAGCGGACATCAGGGCGTTCTCCCGTGCCAGCCACGTGTCGGCGCCGCTCTACGGCCAGACCGTGCGCGCGGGCAGCCTGAAGCGCGACATCTGCGCCATCGGCTCGACCACGCCCCTGCTCACGCCGAACAGCATCGACTGGACGCGTCACAGCGGGAAGAAGGCAGCGGACAGGGCCTGCGTCGGTCTGGCCTTCCTGTTCGGACTCACGCTGCGCGGCGTTTTCGTCGTCCTGCGCGAGAAGAAGAGCAGGGTCTTCGAGGCTCAGAGACGCAAGTCCCGATGCGTGCCGGGCCATCTCACTTCTCATGACAAGTGAACCAAGGACCGGTTCGCATGCCTGCCACGTTCAATGTCCGGCGCCCGATGTTCGGCGTTTAGCGTTCCTTATCAGCAGCATGCGCAAATCCGCTAATTATTTTGCGCAAAATACGGTGGTCAGGCGCGGAGTAAAACTTTACGATACTCTGACGACGGGCCCGGTGTCCCCGGCCCGTTTAACCCAAGGACAGACAACATGGCCACGACAATCGATCCCTCCAACCTGAAGATTACCGACATCCGCTTCGCCGACATCGACGGCGCGCCCAAACGCTGCACGCTCATCAAGGTCTACACCAACCAAGGGCTGATCGGCTACGGCGAAGTGCGCGACGCTTCGAGCCGCACCTATGCCGCGATGCTCAAGAGCCGCATCCTCGGCGAGAATCCCTGCAACGTGGAGAAGATATTCCGCCGCATCAAGCAGTTCGGCGGGCACTCGCGCCAGGCCGGCGGCGTCTGCGGCGTTGAAGTGGCGCTCTGGGACTTGGCGGGCAAGGCGTGGGGCGTGCCGGTGTGGCAGCTCCTCGGCGGCAAGTTCCGCGACAGCGTGCGCATCTATTGCGACACCGACTCCGAAGGCGGCGGCCGCGACATGGGCAAGGCCCTTAAAGAACGCATGGCGCAGGGCTTCACCTACCTGAAGATGGATCTCGGCATCGAGCTGCTCATGGACAAGCCCGGTTGCCTCAACGCGCCCGGCGGCTTCCTCGAGACCATGCGCCATTACAAGAGAACCGTCTTCAGCACGCCGCACGGCTCGATCGACCCGCGCGCCATGCGCGGCGAAGCGTACGATCTCTTCAGCACGGCCCACCCCTTCACCGGCATCCACATCACCGAGCAGGGGCTCGATTTCCTCGAGCAGTACATGGCCGACGTGCGCAGCGAGATCGGCTATGAAATCCCGCTCGCCATCGACCACATCGGACACGTCCCACTGGAAGACTGCATCAAGCTGGCCAGGCGCCTGGAGAAGTTCAACCTCGCCTGGATGGAAGACCCGGTGCCGTGGCAGATGACCGACCAGTATGTCCGGCTCGCGAACGCCACCACGACGCCGATCGGCACGGGCGAGGATATCTACCTCAAAGAGAACTTCATGCCGCTGCTCAAGTCGGGCGGCATCGCGGTGGTCCACCCCGACGTGCTCTCCGCAGGCGGCATCATGGAAACGAAGAAAGTCGGCGACCTCGCCGAGGATCATGGCGTTGCGATGGCCATCCATATGGCCGAAAGCCCGATCGCCTGCATGGCCGCCGTGCATGTGGCCGCAGCCACCCGCAACTTCACCGCGCTGGAGGTGCATTCCGTCGACGTGCCGTGGTGGGAGGATCTGGTGACCGGCCTGCCCAAGCCGCTCATTAAGGACGGTTTCATCGCGGTTCCCAACGCCCCTGGCCTTGGCATCGAGACGCTGAATGAGGATCTCATCAAAGAGAAGTGCCACCCGCAGTTTCCCGAGCCCTGGGCCTCCACCGAACAGTGGGACGCCGAATGGGCCAACGACCGTCAGTGGAGCTGAGCGGCATCCACCCTGCACGGCGCAATCGTCTTTTTGACACCTCCGCCTTTCCCGGCGTCACCTTCAAGATCCAGTCCAACCTGAAACTCAAGCTGCCGTGGTGGACTCGGGGCAGAACCTCTCAAGAAAAAGGGAGCGAGACCGTGTTGACCATCAGACGCACTTGACGCACGCGCCCGGCGCCGACGAAACCCTTCACGGCCTCCTCGATGCGCCGCAGGTGCGTACGGCGGAGTTCAAAAAGTTTGATCGACGAGGTCACATAGACGAAGAGGATGCCGTCCTCCCATTTGCCGGGGCGCGCCACGCGCGCCACTTCGGGCGGCACCAGCGTGGGCCACGCGCGATTCAGATCAATCAGCCAAGGGCTCTCGTTGATCTTCAGCCGTTTGAGTGTTTGCTCGATCATCGCCGCGAGCGGTTCGGGTTCCATTCGCGTCTCGGGCGGATCAGCGTCGATCGGCAATCCGGGAATCACGTGCCTGAACAGTTCGCCCACACGGCGGTTACGTTCCTTATCGCGCGGTGTGAGTGTCCGACGTGCGCCTCTTGGCCGCACGATAAAATCGGATTCATCGGGAGCGCAATCAAACAGCTCGGGAACATCCTGATATTCGCCGGGCTTTTCAAACGGAGGTTTGCCTTGTCGCATGCAGAAAGTATATCATACTGCTTTGAAAAAGGAGGTCGCGGAATGAAAAAAGGTAATATGCTGATCGCCCAGAGCGGCGGTCCCTCGATGGTGATCAACCAGAGCCTGGTCGGTGCGGTGTTGGCCGCTCGGGAAAACCGCGCCGTCGGCAAGATTTTCGGGGCGCTGAACGGTATCCAGGGCATTCTCGACGAGCGTTTCATTGACCTGCGTAAAGAGAGCCGGTCCACGCTGGAGGCGGTGGCCAATACCCCCGCGTCGGCACTGGGATCGGTGCGCCGCAAACCGACGCCGGAAGATTGCCAGGCCATTTTCAAGGTTTTGCGGAAACTGGAGATCCGCTACTTTTTCTACATCGGCGGCAACGATTCGGCCGAGACCGTACACATCATCAATGAAGAGGCGGTGAAGGCCGAGTACGGCATCAGTTGCTTCCACATTCCCAAGACCATCGACAACGACTTGCGCGAGAACGACCACACGCCGGGCTATGGCAGTGCCGCGCGCTTTGTGGCCTGCGCGATAAAGGGCGACGATCTGGACAACCGTGCGCTGGGCGGTGTGAAGATCGACGTCATCATGGGCCGCAACGCGGGATTCCTGACGGCCGCAGCCGCCTTGGCGCGCACGGAAGCCGATGACGGCCCGCACCTGATCTATCTGCCGGAACGCGCGTTCAGCATGGATCGTTTCGTCAAAGATGTGAAAGCCGCGATGAAGCGTTACGGACGGTGTGTGGTGGCGGTTTCCGAGGGCATCACCGACCGGACCGGCACGCCGATCCTCGCGGCCTACACGCAGGAGACCGACTCGCACGGCAACGTGCAGCTCAGCGGCACCGGTGCGCTGGGCGACCTGCTGGCCAAGGTGCTCAAAGAGAAGGCCGGGATCAAACGGGTGCGCGCCGACACGTTCGGCTATCTGCAGCGCTCCTTCCCCGGCATCGCGTCGGCCACGGACGCCATGGAGGCGCGGCTGGTCGGCGTCGCAGCGGTCAAGGCTGCGGTCGAGGATGAGATCTCCAGCGGTTCGATCGCCATCAAACGCCGCAACACCAAGGCGTATAAAGTGGAGTTCGCCGTCGTCCCGCTCCGCAACGTGGCGCGCGACACACGCAGTATGCCGGCGGAATTCATCAGCAAGGACGGCAACGACGTCACGCAGGCGTTCGTTGACTACGCACGGCCGCTGGTCGGTCCGTTGCCTGTCTGCACGCGTTTCGCGCAGCTTCGCGTGTAACCAAGAGGAGGTCTTCGCATGGATGTGACCGATCACTTGCAGCTCGGGTCAACGACCGGCGATGAAGCTTTGTCGCGCACGGAGCTGCAGATTGAACAGGAGAAGCTGAAACTGGAGCGCGAGCGTATCTTGCTGGAGCGCGAGCGTCTGGAATCGGTTCGCGAGCGTGTGCGTGCGCAGGAGGGCCTGCACACTGATCAGAACGGGCGGCTCGCTGTGAAGCTCTCAACGCTGATCCTGGTCTCGATCATCTGTACGCTGGTCGGCGGCATTCTGGGGGCGCTCTCCACCTCGACGCATCTGGACCGGCGTAACACCGCGCGCCTGCAAGAGGTCATGCAGACACTGGCCGCCTCCTCGCCCACCGTGATCGATGTCACCACCAATGCCACCGAGACCGCCGGTTCGGAAATGCCGGCTTGGCTGAAAGCCATGAAACCGAGAGGCGCACACGCCGGCATTTCGCTGGTCGTGATCCAATGAAAACCGGAGCGAGAGGCGATGTCCTTTTTCAAAGCCTATGACATGCGCGGCGAGTTCGGCCGGGACTTCGGTCTCGACACCGTGTACCGCATCGGGCGCTGGCTGCCGCTCGTGCTGGGCGCGCAACGCTGGCTGGTCGGACGCGACGCGCGTCTCTCCTCCCCCTCCGTGTGCGATGCGCTCTGCCGGGGCCTGACTGAGGCCGGCTGCGCGGTGGACGACATGGGTCTGGCCACCACCCCGATGGTCTACTTTTTCACGGCGCGCGAAGGCTATGACGCCTCGGTACAGATTACGGCCTCACACAATCCGTCCTCGCACAACGGCATGAAGGTATCGACCGCCGGTGCCCGGCCTGTGGGCTACGCGACCGGCCTGGCCGAGCTTGAAGCGCGCGTCTCATCCGGCGTTCTGCCGCCTGCCGCGTCTCAACCGGGCGCACGGCGCGAGGTCAACTACCGCGACGCTTTTGTCAAGTGGCTCTGCGCGTTCCGCACCGACCTCAGCGGATTGTGTTATGCGGTGGACTGTTCAGACGGCGTCGCGGGGCTGTTCATCCGAGATCTGCTGGGTGACGCCCCGATCTATCTCAACGACCAGCCCGACGGGACTTTCCCCCACCACTCGCCCAATCCGCTGGAGGCGGCGAGCCGTGAACAGCTTGCCCGGCTGGTGCGCGACCAAGGGCTTGACGCCGGCGTGATCTTTGATGGCGATGCCGACCGTGTGATGTTCGTGGATGAGAACGGTACCTTCGTGCAGCCGGACTACCTGATCCCAATCATCGCGCGCGCCTTTCTCGCGCACGAACCCGGCGCGACCGTCATCCACGATGTGCGGACTTCGCGCGGTGCGATCGAGGCGCTGCAGGCCGACGGCGCGCGAACCGTCATCGGCAAGGTCGGGCACGCCTTCGCCAAAGTGCTGCTGCGCGAGACCGGTGCGGTGTGTGGCGGCGAGCTGGCTGGCCACTACTACTTCCGTGACTTTTTCTGCTGCGATTCCGGTGAACTGGCCGCCCTGCTGGTGCTGGGCGCCCTGGCCGACGCCAAACGCCAAGGCATGAGTTTCAGTGCCCTGATGGCCCCGATCTGCCGCTATGCCAACTCCGGCGAGCTGAATTACCGCGTCGCCGCGAAAGACCAGGCGATCACCGCGGTGCTTGTGGCCGCCGAAGCCTGGAGCGCCGGTGGCACCCGCTGCGAGATCGACGGCGTGCGTCTCGACGATGCCGACGGCTGGCTCTGCGTCCGTCCGTCAAACACTGAACCCTATCTGCGGCTGATTGTTGAAACGCGCGACGCGGCGTTGTTGCGCGAGCGGCTGGCTGTGCTGGAAGCGGCCTTGGCGCCCTTTGTGGACATGAGCGTGTAGAGGACTGTCCTGCGATGCTGGATGTGGACCATATCTCTTTTTCCTACGGCGCGCGCCGGATCCTGACGGACATCTCGTTTGACGTGGCCCCCGGCGAAATCGTCGCGGTGACCGGTTCCAACGGAGCGGGCAAGACGACACTGATGAAAATCCTGGCCTGCCTGCTGATGCAGGACGCCGGAACCGTGCGGCTGCATGGAGTCGACACGCTGCAGCGGCCCGTCAAATACCGACACAGTATCGGCTACCTCTCGGAGCACGTCCCGCTTTACAACGACATGACCGTGCAGGAGTATCTGACTTACCGCGTACGTTTGAAAGGCGAGCGCACCATGCGCGTGCGGCGGCGCGTCAGCGAGGCCTTGGCTGTGAGCGGTCTTTCCGGCATGCACAATACGCGTATCCGCCTGCTTTCCCATGGGTATCGCAAGCGTGTCAGTCTGGCGGACGCCTTGAGCACGCATCCCAAGCTGCTGCTGCTGGACGATCTCTTGGCCGGACTGGACCGGCCCCAACGCACGGCGTGCGGCACGGCGTTATCGACCGCCTCATCGCGCGCGGCTGTCGTTGTGGCGGGTCACGAAATCGACGAGATGTTAAACTGGTGCACGCGCGTGCTGGTGATGATCCGAGGTCGCATCGTAGCCATGTTCCGTACCAGCGATTTCGACCGCGCCGAACTCACGGCTCGTATTGACCGGATGCTTGCAGGACAAAGTGATGCACAGGAGGACTTGGCATGAAGGCAATCCAGGTCATCTGGCTGCGCGAGGTCCGTGCCTTCCGGGGTGCCCTCTCCTGCGGTGTGCCGGTGGCGGCGTTTCTGGCGGTTTACGGGTGGACGTTCGTAATGATGCTGCGCAACAACGAGGGGAGTGTGCTGCAGATCCAAAGCATCTGGGGGCTGTCGGCCGCGCCTTGGCTGCCGTTCCTGAGCGCCGTGCTGACCATGCGCCTTTTCGCTGAAGAGCGCGCGACCGGCATGATCGACCTGTTGATGTCCTCGCCGATCCGCGAGCGTGACCTCGTTCTCGGCAAATTCCTCTCTGCCATGACGGTCATTGCCGGAACACTGGGGGTATCGTTGGTGGTTCCCGTGCTGTTTTTGCCTGCGTTATCCGCGCCTTCGCTTGTGCCGCCCGGTGTTGCCGCGATCACCGCGACTGCCCTGATCCTGTTGTTGCAGGCCTCGACCTGGTGTGCAGCGGGCACGATGATTTCGGTGCTTTTCCGCAACCAGGCCGCCGCCGCCGTCAGCTCGCTGATCGTGTGCAGTGCCTTGCCGATCGCCGTTTATGCGGCGATCCTGGCCTGGATGCCTGACGTGCGCGCGTCGGTGGCGTGGATGCCGTTGCTGGTACACGTTTATGACTTCTCGACCGGGCTTTTCTCGACCTCCGTCATCACACTTTACGTCGCAACGACCCTTTTCTTCCTGTTCGCCTGTTCCAAACTGCTGGCGCTGCTGCGTCTGCGGGGATGATGCCGTGAGAAAACAACCTGCCCCAGTCAAAACACCAAAATCGGGACGCCTTGCCCTGCAGAGTACCACGCTGATGGCCATTGCGCTGGGCGGTGTGCTCTGTCTCCTGATTGTGGCGCTGGCCTATCGCACGGCGTTGACGTGGGAGGTCAACGTCGACAAGGTTACGCGGGTCTCAGAACGCACGCGGAACATTTTGGCCGACACACAAGGATCAATCCGCATCACCTGCTTTATGGATCGCCGGCACCCAATGTTCAGGCCGGTCTCGCGGCTGTTGCGCGGGTTGCGGCAAGCCTCGCGCAGTGTGGCCGGCGCCGATATCGTCATCCAGTATGTCGATCCCCGGTGGGATCTGGCACGGGCGGGGCAACTCGCTGCACTGGAGGTGCCGGAGAACGCCTTGCTGCTGGAGCGTCAGCGCCGCCGACTGATTGTGACCCTCGACGAGATGATCGCGCAGCGTTCCCTGTTGCGTACGCAGGAGGATCTCGACACGCGTGGGGACCGGGAACTGGGTGTGTTCCGGGGTGAAAGCGTGTGCGCGGCGGCGGTCGCGCGTCTGACTCTGCCTGCTGAACGGGCGGTCATCTATTGGCTGCGAGGGCACGGCGAAGTGCGTTTTGATGATTACGATGAATTGCACAGTTTTTCGGACATTGCCCGGGAACTGCGGCGAGGAGGTTTTGAACTGAAGTCCCTTGCGCTGCCCGGACTGAGCCGCATTCCCGATGATTGCCACGTGCTGGTCATGGCCGGCGCGCGCCACGCACTGAACACGGAGGAGATCGCGCTGCTTGACAGTTTCCTGCAAAACGGCGGCCGCTTGCTGTATCTGGCGGCCGCACGTGCCGCAACCGGAATGGAGGGCTTGCTTGCCAAATGGGGGATCGAGCTGTCGCCTTTTTTTGCCGCCGGCCCGCAGACGCTCTCCGGTCAAGAGATCGTGCTGTCGCGCTTTGCCGACCACGTCATCACGCGCGAACTCAAGAACGCCTCGCTGGTCTTCAACAATGCCCATTGCCTTCAGGCGTTGAGCGAGATTTCCGCACCGGCCAGCGCGGATCAGCCCAGGGTCACTCTGCTCGTTTCGACCGATGCGGACGGATGGGGTGAAAGCCGGCCTGACGTGTTTCCGCGGCAGTTCGACCCGCAGACCGAACTGCCGGGGCCGGTGGCCGTAGCGGCCGTCTCCGAGCGCGGCGGTAGCGTCGCGAAGGACGTGGCGTTCCGGCCGACACGCCTGTGTGTGATCGGCGAGACCGATTTTGTCATGAACGGCATGCTCGCCTCGCGCGCGAGCGCCAACCGAGACTTTTTCGTGAATGCCGTCGCCTGGCTGGCCGGCATCGACATGGGATCCGCCCCCTCGCTGGGAGGCGACGCCACGCTGGTGACCGGCTTTACGCGACGCGAGTGGGTTCTTTTCATGGTGGGGGCCGCAGGTGTCGTGCCGTTCTGCGTCTTCCTTGTGTTCTGTCTGGCGTCGGTGAGAACGAGGCGGTAGAAAACGGATATGGGTAACCGGCGAGTCATTCTTTTTTTGTTAACGGCCATCGCGGTCTGCATGCTGCTGCTGTGGCACTTGCATGTGAAGCAACAGGCTTTCGGCAGACGGGAAAGCACCCGTTCCCGTGTGATCGACGAAGCCCTGGGCCGCGTGGAGCGCTTGACCATTGACCGCGGCGAGGCGCGTATGTGTGTCGAGTTGACGGGAGGACGTTGGCGCATGACCGCCCCCTTCCCCGCGCAGGTTGAACAGGGCGCGGTGGCACGGTTGCTCGATGCGTTTGAATCGGCACAGGTTAAGGATGCCATCGCATTTCAGGAGCTCCGCAAGCGTGAGCTTTCGCTCCGTGATTTTGGCCTGGCGCCGCCCCGTATCCGTGTGACGTTGGAAGGCCCGCAACACATCGAATCGTTCCTCGTAGGAGCCTTCACCCCGCTCAGCAGCGAACTGTATCTGCGCGTTGACGTCTCCGACCAGATTTTGGTCGTGCCGGCCGCATTGTTCGACGCGATCCCGCACACGGCCGACGATCTCCGTTCACGCAAACTCGTGCACAGCGCCCGCAACGCAATCCGTATGATCGAAGTGCGCGCGCCCGGCCGCCCGTTCATTACGCTGTCAAAGGAAACGGGCACATGGCGACTGATCCAACCGACGGCGGCCCCTGCGGATGACGAACGGGTTAGCGCCCTTCTCGACACGCTTTATGCGGCAAGACTCACGTATTTTGTCTGGCCCACCGTCTCGAATGTCATGGATGTTGCCCAGACCGACTCTGCCCTCAAAACACGGATGGGGCTTTACGGGCTGGGGCCCGATTCCGGCATTCAACTCACGGTGCAGGAAAATGGCAGCACGCCACCCGAAAAAATCATTTTGGGGCACACGCTCGATGGTGCCGCGTCGCTCTGCTACGCGCTCCTGCCGGGGGGCGAGGCGATCGGTGCGGTTTCAAATTCAGTGGCTGACGCCTTCCGGCTGTCGGTCGCCGACCTGCGTGACCCGCGGCCCTTTTCCGGGCCTGCCGCCGACATACAGCGCCTACAGATCCATCTGGGCGATACGCTGTTCGTGTTGACCCAGACCAATGGCTTCTGGAGATTTGAGTCTCCTGTTTCCGACGAGGCGGACCCGTTTGCGGTGCGCGACACCATCGACCGGATATTGAGTCTGCGCGCTGACGCCATCTTTGAGAACGGAGAGGATACCAAGACCGCGGTTCATGAACGCCCTTCGCCGATCAGTCACGTTGAATTGACGGCTGAACAGGTCGCATGGCGTTTCCTGGTGGTTCCCGGAGATCTGGAGGGCGCCGTTTTCAACCTGATATTCACGAATGCGCCGACGGTGTACCAGGTCGCCTCCAGCAACCTGCCGCCGGCCTTGGTCAACAGGGCCGGCGTGTTCAGTTTGCGCGACAAGAGCGTGCTGCGTCTTCCGCGGGCCAGCGTGCGGCGGATCGCGGTCACGCGCGAGGGGGCACCGACCATGGCCGTGGAACGTGCAAGCAGCGAGGCGTTGTGGCATCTGGGCGAGGGAACGGCCGGGCACATTGTTGATGAACGGTTGCAGGCCCTGCTCGCCTGCATCGAAAACCTGCAAGCCGACCGCATCGAGGGTGTGGGGCTGGATGCGGATCAATTCGCCACCTTCGGCCTGCGTGAGCCCTGGCTTGAGATCAGCATCGATGTCGATGCGCGGGACGCCGTACGCAAGACGCTCCAGATCGGGCGCGAGGCCGGTTTCGGTAAGCGTTACGCGGCCGTGCGCGGGCTGGATGTGCTGTTCGTGCTGGATCGGACGGTGCTGGATCTCTTAACCAACCGCATCGTGGAGCCGCTCACGCCATGAGTGACGCACACCCCCATTCGCCGCCACCGCAAGCGCCGTTGATCGAACTGCGCGGGCTGGCCAAAACGTACGAGGCCGGCGGCACACAGATCTATGCTTTGCGTCCAACTGACCTCATCGTCAGGCACGGCGCATTCCTGACCGTGATGGGCCCTTCCGGCTCGGGCAAATCGACCCTGCTGAATCTCTTCGGACTGCTGATGCGCCCCACCGCCGGAACCTACCTGTTGGAGGGCCGTGAAGTGTCGAGACTCAACGACGACGCCACGTCGGCGGTGCGCTGCAAGATGATCGGCATGGTTTTTCAATCCTTCAATCTGCTGTCTCATCTGACGATCCTGGAGAACGTCTGCGTCCCGATGCAGTACGCGGGCATTCCGCGCTCGGTCATGCGTAAACGGGCCAAAGAGCTGTTAGACCGTTTCGGACTGGGCGGCCGTTACCACTCGCGCCCCACCCAGCTCTCGGGCGGGCAGTGCCAGCGCGTCGCCATCGCGCGCGCGCTCGCCAACGATCCGCCCGTCATCCTGGCCGATGAGCCCACCGGGAATCTCGACGAGAAAACCGGGCTGGAAGTGCTGGGCATTTTCCAGGAGCTGCATCGCAGCGGCAAGACCATCATCATGGTGACGCATAATCCGGCCTACCGCGTCTACGCCACGCAGGCCGTCACGATCCATGACGGGAGGGCCAGCGAAGCATGAATCCGCTGGAAATGGCCCGGACCGTTTACGCCAGCCTGACGCGCCATCTGGTGCGGTCGCTGCTGGCCACGCTCGGCATCGTGCTGGGCATCGCGGCGGTCGTGGCCATGCTGGCCATCAGTGAAGGCGGGCGGCGCGAGGCCTTGCGTCAGATCGAATCACAAGGTGTCGATAACATCATCCTGCGTTCGGTCAAACCCGCGGAAGGGAACGCTCAGCAGACCACGCGCTCCTTCACGCAGCGGTACGGCATCACGCAACGCGATGTGGAACACATCGAGCGCGTCTTTGAAAATGTGCGGCTGATCGTGCCGGTCATGGAGGTGCGCCGCGAGATTTTTCTGGGACAGATGTCCACCGACATCAAGGCCGTCGCCACCACCCCGGCGTTTCTGGAAGTCTCCCGCTGTCGGCTGGTGGACCGTCGCAGCCGCTTTCTGGCGCCAACCGACGGCAAGATCCTGGATCCGGTCTGCGTGGTCGGCGTCAAGGCCGCGCGCCGGCTCTTCGGCCACCGCGACCCGCTCGGGCAGACCGTGGTGATCGGTAACATTTCGTTCCGTGTTGTCGGTTTGATGGAAAGCCCCGGAGGCGGCCGTATCGGAGGTCAGCTTGAGCTCAACAACCTCGTCTGCATGCCGATCGAAACGGCCACTTCGCTGTGGGGCGGCATCACCGTCCAGATGCGTCGCGGCATGGCCGAAAAGGTGGATTATGACTTTCTCTATCTCGCGGCGAAAAACATCGACGCGATCCCCGGCACGGCCGGCCGGTTGCGCACCTATCTGCGCGAGGCGCACGCGCAGGTTGACTATGAGGTGCAGGTCCCCTATGAACTCTTGCAGAGCGCGCGCCGCACGCAGCGCATCTTCACCGTGGTGATGACGTCGATCGCCGCCATCTCCCTGCTGGTGGGCGGCATCGGCATCATGAACATCATGCTCGCCAACATTTTCGAACGGACACGCGAGATCGGCGTGCGGCGGGCGCTAGGCGCGCGTAAGCGCGACATCCTGTGGCAGTTTCTCGCCGAATCGGTCCTGCTGACCTCGATCGGCGGCGGACTCGGCGCGGGGCTGGGCATCGCGACGGCTGCCACCGCCGAGTGGATCTCGCGCATGGGCGGCGAGGCCGGCCTCAAGGCGGTGGTGACCTCCGAGTCACTGATCGTCGCTCTGGCGGTCTCCGTGATCACCGGCATCACCTTCGGAACGCATCCGGCCTGGAAAGCCGCCCAGCTCGATCCGCTCACCGCCCTGCGGCACGAATAGGCCAAGGGCTAGTGCACCGACGGCTCCGGTGCGGCACATGGGAACATAGAGACGCGCATGCGCGAACAGCCGTAGGGGACGAGTTTGACCTGCTGCTTCGCACCAGGCGTAACCGATTTCGGAAGCCGTGGATTTTTTGCATCGTGCTCCCACATGGCGGCGACCAGATCCGCCGCGACTTCAACCGGCGCGTCCACATCCCAGGCGAAACCGCTCTTGACCGGCTTGCGCACCACCTTGGCGGAGAAAGAGGAGGCATCATACGCAAACTGCCATGCGGCGCCTTCGCGATGCGTGTTCTCGTCCGCGCCCTCAAGGTTGAGCGCCATCACGAGCGGGCCGAGCGTCTCGCTCATCATCACGCCATGCCAGCGTCCCCAGCCGTTATTGCCGTCCTGCTTCCCCGCGAGAAAGGACATGTCACCTGGCTTCGGCGGTTCGAGGTGGTCGTGCCACGGCCAGTCTTTCTGCCGCGTCTGCTTTCGGTCGAAGAGCGCGTCGAACATCTTCGCCAAGCGGGACCAGTCCTGGAGGGCGGCGGCGAGAGCGCCGCCGCTACAGGACGCGGTGCCCTGAACATAGGCGTCCATGATCGACGACACACCCTTGATCGAGAGGACGCCGTTCAACCAATCCGGCTCGCTACTGTATGCGTAACGGAACGCCCGCAGCCCCCGCTCGTCCTTCGTCGCAAGGTAGTACGCCCAGAGTCCGCGCGCGTACTGTCCCGCGGCACGGATGAAGAACGGCTCCTTCTTAAAATTCTGAAGGTCGACGGCATTCGTGCGACTCATGCAGGTGTAGAACAGCAGCGTATTCTCGTCGATATCGCTTAACACCGGCTCGACGCGCGCCTTCACGAGCTCGATCAGCTTGGGATCATCGAGCTGGTAGGCGAGACGGGCGAGACCGTCCAGCCAGTACGCGCCGCATTCGTAGGGCCAGCAGTGCGGCGCGGGGCGCGGCTCTTTGAAGGTCGCCGTCCACGGCAGCGCAAAATCCTGATGCATCTCGTGGGAGTGTCCGGTATAACCCGCCGCCATCGCCTCGGCACGATCCCGCAGCCATCCCTGCGGCTCCACCTCGCCCGGCCCCAACGGCTGCAATATGCGGGAACTCCTGCTCGCGGCCAAGCACTACGGCGTTGCCCATGATGCGGGGGGCGGACTCAGGATGCAGTCACACATGCGCATGCTCGGCTTTGCCGCCGCCGCGGCCGCGAAGGTCTCGATCGACAGGCGTTGCGAGCTCAAGGACGTCCCGTATACGGCTTTGCGTGCATTGCTGACCGAGAAGGGGACGTTTGCAGACGGTCCGCATGCGGTGAATGTCTATGACAATTGGAAAACAGGCGGGCGGGCTGGCCGTACCTGCGGTCGCAAAGGCGGTCGAAAGGATGGCGGCTCGGCTGAACACCGACAAAGCCTTGCATCGGTCGGCCGCACATGCGTTAAGGCTGCTGAAAGCGACAAATGTCTAATGTCAAACTAACGCGGGCGTAGCCCGCAACCCAATTCAATCTCACACAAAGGCACAAAGGCCACAAAGGCTTCTTTTAAAACGGCATCCACCTTCGTGCCCTTCGTGGCTTCGTGTGAGAAACAACTTGTTTTTTATTGTGCTTGTCGAGCCGCAAGGCACTAAATCCCCCAGTCTCTCCCACCCTCACAACTTCCGAGTTCAGCGTTCAGCGTTCGACGTTCGACATTCCGCGTTCTCTCCTTCCTCCTTCTTCCTTCCTCCTTCTCCGCGTCTCCCCGTCTCTGCGTTAAAAACTACGGGGTCATCAGGGGCAGCCCTGGTGCGCCGGGAAGATCGGACAACGGAATGCCGAGATGACGGGCCGCCTGCCGCATGACCCGGTCGCTGGTGACAAGCGGAACCGCGCCGTGAAGACGACACGTCGCGAGATGAATCGCATCGAGCGCCCTTAATGGCACGGAGGCGATACATTCTGCGATCATCGCGCCAGCTTCTTCAAGGACGAGACGTGTAACGGGGTGAAGGACAATCCCACCGCCTCGCTGCCAATATGTCCCGAGGCGACGCCAAGCGCCATCTCGGGTCGCTTCGCCCAGCTCTCCCTCGCGGCACTTTCGCTCCAGAACGGAGCGGCACTCTGTCACGGCGAGTTCCGAAGATCGCAGGTCGGAAGATTTTTCCAGCAGTTGGACGTAGAAAAGACTGTCGGGCTCCCGTACGACCAACTTGACGAGGATGGCACTGTCCACGTACATCGCTACCCCCGATTATCGCGATCCTCACGCACCAAAATTTCGACCGTTTTCGTCGCATGGGTTATTGGCATATTTTCGAGCCATCTCCGATCCACACGGAGCCTGCCTCGCGGTTCATCGACAGGCAGCATCCGAGCCCTGGGACGGCCATGCCAGGTGATGATGATCTCCTCACCCCCTGCCGCACGCTCCACCAACGCCGAGAACTGCGACTTGGCCTCGCGAACGGCAATCATCGCTCCAGCTTTCTGCGGCGGATACTTGTGGTTCTGCTTTTTCATGCCATAATGTAGCCTCATGTGACCACATTCGTCAAGCGAGAATCGGGCACCTTCGTTTTTTCCCTCGCTGCTATTTCCTTCGTGCCTTCGTGCACTTCGTGTGAGATCTCGCCCTCCCTCACAACTTCCGAGTTCGACGTTCAGCGTTCAGCGTTCGACGTTCAGCGTTCTCTCCTTCATCCTGCTCCGCGTCTCTCCATCTCTCCGTCTCCACGTTAAAAAGCAACGCTACAGCTTGATCGTCGCATTTTTGACGACCTGCGTGTGCAGCCGTTCGTCGAACACATCGACATGCCGCCCAATGTTGATCAGGGTGCCCACCGCCAGCATCGCGGTGACCAGGTTCGTGCCGCCGTAACTCATGAAAGGCAGGGCCAGTCCTTTGGTCGGCAGACACCCGGTGACCACGCCGATGTTGAATGCCGCCTGGAAGACCAGCAGCACCGTCATGCCGAAGGCCAGCATGCGGCCGAGACGGTCCGGGGCGCGCAGGCTAATGTAAATGCCGCACGCGAGGATCCCTACGAAGGCCAGCAAGACGCCCATTGAAAACAGGAAGCCGAACTCTTCACCACCGATCGCGAAGATGAAATCGGTGTGCGCTTCCGGCAGATAGTTGTACTTCTGGATGCTCTGGTTGAAGCCCACCCCCCACGGCCCACCGTTCTCAAAGGCGATCAGCGCCTGCTTCAACTGATAGGCGGCCGACGAATCGCTTCCCTCGCCGTGTAACCAGGCCCTGATACGCTCCATACGGTTGGCATTGGTGAGCACGAAACAGCCGACCAGCGCAACCCCGCCGGCGCCAAACAAGCTCAGGTAAAGCAACCGGGCACCGGCCACGAACATCAGCAGACCGCCGACCACGCAGACCACAATCGTCGCACCGAAATCCGGTTCGGCCACGAGGAGGGCGGCAATCACGCCGAGACCAAGAACCGGAAAGACCGCGCCTTTCCAGAACTGACGCACGCAGCGCCCGATCCGGTCCATCCAGACGCTCATCACCACCACCGTCATGATCTTGGCGAGCTCACTCGGCTGCACGCGTAGCGGCCCCAGGCCGATCCAGCGGTAACTGCCCTTGACTTTGACGCCGATCACCGGCGCGAAAACCAGCACCAGTGCCAACGCCACCAGCAGATAGAAGCCGATGCTCAGCGCTGGCGTCTCTTTCCACCAATGGTAGTCAAACCGGGCGGCAAGCCACGCCACGCCAAGCGCCAAAGCCATCCACATCAACTGGCGGTTAACAAAAAAGTGCGGGTCGCCGTAAAGACCTTGCGCCCGCACTGCGCTGGCCGTCGCCAGCAGAACAATTCCGAAACCGAGCAGCGAGAGGACGATGAGTGCCAACGCCATCAACGTCTTACGCATGTCCTCGACCTCTCGCTATTTCACGCCACCGGGAATCTTCAGGACGGTGCCCGCCTTCAGCTCCGAACCGGTCAGGTTATTCAGCGCCTTCAGATCGCTCGGGCTCACCCCCCAGCGGATCGCGACCGCATACAGATCCTCGCCCTCCTTGACCGTGTAGGTCTGGACATTCGGCTCGGCGGCCGGAGCAGGCACCGGCGCGGGAGCTGCGGTCTCCACCTTCACAGCCGCACTCTCGACCGGCGCGGCGGGTGCGGCAGCTTCGGTGACAGCCGGAGCCGGGGCCGGCGCAGGCGCGGGAGCAGGAGCAGGCGGCGGCGTCGCAACGGCCGCACGGGGCTTTGTCGCGGCCTTGGGCGCAGCCATCTTCGGCGCGGTGGCAGCGGAAGCCGCAGTCGCAGGCGCCGCTGCGGGCGTCTTGGTCGCACCCACGATCTTCAGTTTCTGACCAACAATAATCTTATCCCCCTTCAATCCGTTTGCCGCACGAATGTCGGCCACCTTAACGCCATGCCGGTGGGCGATCACGGAGAGCGAATCGCCCGGCTTGACCACGTAGGTGATAGCAGGGCCCGACACCTCACTCTTCGCCGTCTTCGGCGCGGACACCTTGGGTGCGCTCACGCGGTGAGCTTTCGGCGTCGTCGACGGCAGCGCGCGCACCTGGCTCAGATCCACCTGGCCCGGGAGCTGGATGACTTGTCCGACACGCAGGCGGTTCGGCGAGATTCCGGGGTTGACGGCCACCACATCCTGCCAGCGCAGATTGTACTTGTAGGCCACCGCGGAAATCGTGTCGCCCTTCTGAATCGTGTAGGGCGTCGTGCTCGGCACGGTCGGCAGAGCGACGGGAGCCGTTTCCACCACGGGTGCCGGTTCAACCGTCGCGACCGGCTCTAAAGCCTGCACCTCGACCGGAGGCAGATCGCCGTCCGGCACTTCACTCACGGTATGGTCTTTGGGCTTCCCAAACATACCGCACCCCTGCAGCAGGAGGCATCCCGCCACCAAATTCGCACCCGCTGCTACACGCATGACTTGACGATTCATTGTGTCTCCTTGTCCTTCTTGCCCTCAGAAAAGAAACGCACATCAAGATCCGCAACCGCACGGACCCGTTCTGTGAAACGTTCTCCTCTTTCCCGATAGCTGGTAAATTGATCAAAGCTGGCTGTTCCCGGCGACAGCAGCACGATTTCCCCTGGTAGCGCTTCCCGCTGGGCGGCATCGACAGCCTGATCGAGTGTACCGCAAACTTCACAGGGAACCGACGTTGACCACGCCTGAAACATCTGCTCAGCGCTTTGCCCAATAAGATACACTTTTTTTGTTGTTTGTGTCAGTAACTCTTTTACCCAGCCCAGCTCTTTTTCTTTGAGAAGCCCGCCCGCGATCAGACGCACCGGCCCCTGCGCCATCCGCAGCGCAGCAGCGGTTGCCGAAAGACTGGTGGCCTTGGAGTCATCGACATACCGAACCCCCCGACTGCTGACGGCAACCGTCTGCATGCGGTGGGCCAGCGGTTCGAACCCGGCCAGGCCGGCCGCAATCTGCTCACCGTCCAATCCCGCGTGGAGCAGCGCCGCCACACCGGCGGCAGCGGCCACACCCAAGACGGGATTGTCAAACCAGCTCCCACGCAACCCGACCTTGCAGACCCGACCCTCAAATGTTCCCGTCACAATATGGTCTTCGTAGGTCCAGTCACAGGCCGCGTCCGTCCCGAAGCGCAACAGCTTGACACCCTCCGGAATGCGTCCTTCATGCCACAGCCCTGCCGGCAGCAACGCGACTCCGCCCGGACGCATCGCCGCAAACACCGCCAATTTGAGCGCCTTGTACTCAGCCATGTCAGCATGACGGTCGAGGTGATCCGCCTGAAGATTCAGCAGAACCGCAAGATCCGGACTGAACGTCCGCGTGTGCTCCATCTGGAACGAACTGACCTCCGTCACCGCCCAGCGCAACTCTGGCCGCTCCAACGCCAATCTGCTGAGCGGGATCCCGTAGTTGCCGGCCGGTGACGCCGTCACGCCCGCACCGTTGAACGTGTCCGCGCAAAGCTTGACCAGAGAGCTTTTGCCCTTACTGCCGGTCACGGCCAAGATGCGTCCCGGCCAATAGCATGCGCCCAGTTCAAGCTCTGAGATCACGGGAATACCGCGCACGCGACACGCTGCGATCCAAGGGTGCCGCATGGCAAATCCCGGACTTGTGACGCACACGTCAGACGGTCCGTCCGGCAATTCGCCAGCACCGAAGCGCACGGTGATCCCGGCATCGCGTAACCGTCCTGCCGCATCAGCGCAAGCCACGCCGTCGCCCTCATCCAGCACCTGCACATGTCCGCCGCGCGCGGCCAGCAACCGCGCCGCCGCCTCGCCGCTGGCCCCGGCGCCCAATACGAGCGCATTCACCTGATCATACGGTCCATGCATCCAGCACCTGCTCCAATCGCATCCCGCGCGACGCTTTCAGCAACACGCTATCCCCGACGCGCACCCGCGCCCTCACGACCGCCGCCGCCGCCACAGCGTCCGCACAGCACGTCATCCGTGCCGCCGGATACCCATGCATCACCGCCTCGTCCGCCATATAGCGCGACGTGTCAGGGCCGACGCCGATCACTTCGTCCGGTGCCAACGCCGCAACCTCACGCCCCAGTTCGCGATGCAGCGTCTCGGTATGTTCACCCAGTTCCAGCATGTCGCCCAGCACCGCGATCCGTCGGCCGTTGCACGGCATCTGCATGAAGGTGCGCAGCACGGCGCGCATGCTCTGCGGATTGGCGTTGTAGGCGTCATTCACCACCGTGACGCCCCCCCGCTCACTCACGGACCAACGCATACCGGGAAGAACCAGATTGGCGAGTCCCGCCGCCGCCGCGGCCGCCGGCACACCGGCCGTGCGCGCCGCAGCGAACGCGAGCAACAGGTTCGAGGCGTTGTGCTCACCGGGCAACCCGCAACACAGCTCGATCTGTTCGCCGGTCGCACGCTCCGTGATCCGGACGCGACCCGTCCACAGATCCAACGGTTCACCAAAATAATCCGCCGCGCGCGTCACCAGCGAGGTCGTCACGACCGGCGCCGCCGAACAGGCGATCAACCGATCCGCGCAGGCGGTCTCAAGACTGAGCACCGCCGCACCGTCGGCAGGCAACGCACGCAACAACTCGCCCTTTTCCAACGCGATCGCCTCCTGTGAGCCGAAATGCTCAATGTGCGCGGAGCCGATGCTGGAGATCAGCGCGATGTCGGGACGCATCACATCGGCCAACGCCGCGATTTCACCCGGATGGTTGGTGCCGGCCTCGAAAATGCCATACATCGTCCCGGCGCCCAACGTCAGCAGGCTCAACGGCAGCCCAATGTCGTTGTTCAAGTTGCCGCGTGTGGCACAGACCGCACCCCCGCCGCCGCAGAGCGCCGCCGTCATCTCTTTGACGGTCGTTTTGCCGGAACTGCCGGTGATCCCCACAACACGCGCCTGCTGCCGCAGCCGCCAAGCGCGGGCCGCATCGGCCAGCGCGCGCCGCGTGTCGGCCACGCGGATCAACGGCCATCCGGCGGCCTCCGCCGGGGCCTGCCAGGCCCGCTCCACCAGCGCCGCCGCCGCCCCCTTCTCAAAGCCCTGCGCGACAAAATCGTGGCCGTCGAAACGCTCACCGCGCAGCGCGACATAAAGACAGCCCGGCGTCACCTGCCGCGTGTCCTGCGTCACGCCGCAAAAGGTTGGCGGCAACGCCTGTGCCTCGCCGCCCGCCCACGCCGCAAAGGCCGCCGCGTCAAAGACCTGTGGTTGACTGTTTGACATGCTTGCACCCGCTTTGGATATCCGGAACTGCCGGTACTACCGGGACTGACGATGCGCTGCGGCTAACTGACTCGCCTCCTCCGCCACAACCTGACGGTCGTCGAACGGCACGGTACGATCCGCGAGTTCCTGAAACGGTTCGTGACCCTTGCCCGCGACGAGCACCACGTCGTCAGGCCCGGCCTCGGCCAGCACCAGCCGGATGGCCGCCCGGCGGTCGGGCTCGACAGCCATCGCCGTCCCTGCCGGCACCCCTTCCAGAATCTGGTTGATGATCGCCATCGGTTCCTCACCGCGCGGGTTGTCGGAGGTCACCACCAGCCGATCGGCGAGTTCGGCGCAGACGCGCCCCATCAACGGACGTTTCGTGCGGTCGCGGTTTCCGCCGCACCCGAAGACGACGGTCAGCCGCCCGCGCGTGATTTCGCGCAACGTCGTGAGCACGTTGCGCAGCGCGTCGTCAGTGTGCGCGTAATCCACGAACACAGCGGCGGGCCAATCCGTGCGCACGCGCTCGAGACGACCCCACTGCGGGCGCGCCTGCTCCAGCGTCGCGGCCACCGTGTCGAGCGGGACACCCGCATCGAGCGCGAGTCCCGCCGCGCACAGCATGTTGGCGATGTTGTAGCGGCCGGCCAGATGAACGCACAGCTCGCGGCGGGCGCCATCCGGCGTGACCAGCGTGAAGCGGCTGCCGTCCGGCGTCACCGACACCGCCTCGGCGCGCAGATCGGCTCCCGGCGGGAAGCCGCAGGTGACCAAACGCAGCGGCAACGTCGCGATGTACGCGGCCATGCGCGCGCCGTAGCCCGGTCCCTCATCGAGGCAACAGACCGCGGCCGCGCCGGGATGATCTTGCGCAAGCTGCGCGAACAGACGCTGCTTGGTCTGGAAATAGGCCTCCATCGTGCCGTGGTAATCGAGGTGATCCTGCGAGAGGTTGGTGAAGGCGGCGGCCTCAAAACACAGGCATGCCGTGCGCTGCTGATCCAACGCATGGGAAGAGACCTCCATCACCGCCGAGTCGCAACCGGTGCTCCGCATTGCGGCCAGCAGACCTTGCAGTTCGCAAGCGTCGGGCGTAGTGCGCGTGGCCGGGATCGTGCGGCCGCCGTACTCGACCTGCACGGTGGAGAGCAAGCCGGGCGTGTGGCCGGCGGCGTGCAACAGTTCGCGCAGCAGCCAGACTGTGGTGGTCTTGCCGTTCGTGCCGGTAACGCCATACACGCGGAGCGCCCGAGAAGGGTAGCCATTGACCGCAGCCGCGAGGCCAGCCAACGCGCCGCGGGCATCGTTGACCACAACCATCTGTTTGGAGGGCACCTCCCGCAGCGGTGCCTGCGCCAACACCGCGACGGCACCCTTGGCCAACGCGGCGGCGGCATAACGCGCACCATCGTCGCGGCTTCCGCTCAGCGCGACAAAAAGGTCACCCGGCCTGATTCGCCGCGAATCGCACTGCACACCGCTGAAGGCCAGCGCGGGTGGCTTCCCCTTCAAAAACGGGAGCAACTCCCGGATTTCCATTAAGTTCATCAAATGCCTTTCTTCTGCAGACAGAGTTACGGCCGCGCCCATTCATTCGGGCTCATCCTCGTCCGTCGGCTGATCCGGCTCTAGCCCAAGATACCGCGCGGTGGCGGCGGCGATCCGCGCGAAGACCGGCGCCGACACAAAGCCGCCGGTATGTTGAGGACGCGGCCGTTCGACGGAGACCAGAACACTGAAGACCGGCTTGCTGGCCGGCACGAAACCCACAAAAGAGGCGTAATAGTCGGTGCTCGAATATCCTCCCGGCACCGCCTTCTGCGCCGTGCCGGTTTTACCGCCGATGGAGAAACCTCTGACCGCAGCACGTTTGCCTGTGCCCCCTTCTTCGGTGACGCCCATCAGCATCTTACGCACGGCACGCGCCACCTCGGGACGGATCGGCCGGCCAATGACCTCTGGCTTGGCCTGCATGACGACCTCGCCGCTGGGCGACACGATCCGATCCACCACGTACGGCCGCATCATGCGACCGTCATTGGCCAGGGTGGAGTACGCATTGATCATCTGGAGTCCTGTCACCGCGATGCCTTGTCCGATCGGCACACGCGTTGGCTTGAGCTTATCCCAGTGCTTGGCCTTTCCCAGAATGCCGCTCTCTTCACCCGGCAGTTCGATGCCCAGCTTGCTGCCGAAGTTGAAGGCCCGCAAATAACTTTCCAGCCTTTGCGGGCCGAGCTGAAGGCCCATCTTCGCGCAGGCGATGTTGCTGGATTTCTTGAGCGCCGTGCTCACTGTCACGCGGCCATAAACATGATCGCGAAGCGGCTTGCCGGCATAGAACCACACCCCCTCGCCGACTTCATATTCGGACTCTGGCGTGGCAATCCTTTCATTGAGGATAGCCGACACCGTCACCGCTTTCATGATCGAGCCCGGCTCATAAACGATCGCCAGCGCATTGTTGCGCCAGACGTCCATCGTGGTTTCCGTGTAGTTCTCGGGTTCGAAATCCGGATAGGAGGCCATCGCCAGAATTTTACCGGTGCTGACGTGCTGCACGATGGCCCATGCCGAAAGCGCGTCAAACTTCTCGACCACCTCCTGGATGGCACGTTCCACCTCATACTGGATGCGGTGATCGAGCGTCAGAAAGATGTCCGAGCCAGGAATGGGCGGCACATAGATTTTGCGGCGGCTGAAAATCTCGCGGCGCCCGGCGTCCTTCTCGCCCTCGATCAGACCGGGCGTCCCTGTCAGGTAGCTGTTGAACTGCTGTTCGATGCCGGCACCGCCCACACCCATGTTGTTCACGAAGCCCAGCACATGCGACATGCGCCTGCCTTGAGGATAACGGCGGATGACAATCTCCTCAGAGGCGACGCCACTGATCGTCTTCTCGTCGGACAGCGCCGCAAACACGCTGTCTTCCAGGCTGATCCCGAGCTTGATATACCGCGAATCCGTGCGTTTGAACTGGGCCAGCACATGCTCTTCGGAGAGATCCAGTTGCTGTGCCACCGTCCGCGCGATGTGGTTCACGTCGTGCTCTTTCTTGACCGCTTTCGGGTCCAGATAGAAGAGGCGTGCCGGCAGACTGACCGCCATGGGGTACTGCTTGCCGTTGCAGTCGTAAATCCCGCCGCGCAAGCCCAGCAGGACGCGCTTGTATTCGCGTCCTGTCACCTTTGAGTGGTTCGAAAGGTGCAAATAACAGAGCTTGGCCCCGAGACCACAAAACGCCAAAAACAGCGACAGGGCAATCAGCCAGATGCGAATCTGTATGCCGCGGTCATGCATGGCGCGACGTCACCTTCCGCCGCACTATTTCGGCACTGCTTTGACCACACGCTCTGTCGCACTCTGGCTACGCTTGAAACGGGCGATCGAGAGTTGGCCCGGAACCGGCACCCCCGACGCGTCCATCCGTACGATCTGATCCGCAGTCGGGTAGGACATGGCAATCCCATGCTGCAACATCGCCTCTTCCAATTTCTCCGGCGTGTTTCTTTCGTTCCAGCGCGCCTCTTCACGCACGTATTCGGCTTCCAGCGCCTGCAGCTTCTGCTCGTATTTGCGGATCTCCTGACCGTCCATGTCGCATTTAGAATCCATCATCCAATACAGCAGCGCCAGCCCGATCATCAGCACAAAAATGCCGACCACCGAACGGGGGACCACCTTCGTATGCACCTGTTTTTTTCGATTCCTTCTCATCGCACACCCTCCTGTGGGCTGTGGTTCATTCCATCCAATCGTTTGTCCGTCACACTTTCGTTCCGCCGCGCACCGGCGTCTCGCAACGCTGCACGACCCTCAATTTCGCCGAGCGCGCCCGGGGATTGGCCGCCAACTCTTCGGGCCCCGCCTCCACCGGGTGTCGCGTCACCCGCGTCACAGCCGGCTCCTCGCCTTCCCAGCGCTCGCCGCCCTGCTGCAGGGAGACCCAACGCCCCGCATGCGCCGCAAACCGCTGCTTGACCAGGCGGTCGGTGATGCTCTCAAACGTGATCACCGCCATGCGTCCGCCCGGCTTGAGGAGCTGCAACCCGTCCTCCAGCGCCTGTTCCAAATCCTCCAGCTCCCGGTTCACCGCCATGCGCAACGCCTGAAACACGCGCGTCGCCGGATGCCGCGGCCCGCTGCGTCCGCCCACGGCATCCGCCACCACCTGCGCCAGCCGACCGGTCGTCATGATCGGCGACTGACGCTGCGCGTGTACGATCGCCTGCGCGATGCGCCGCGCGCGCGACTCCTCGCCGAGCCTCCAAAAAACGTCTGCAAGGGACTGCACGTCCAGCCTTGCCAGCAGGTCGGCCGCCGACTCCCCCCGAGTCGTATCCATGCGCATGTCCAGGGGTCCGTCAAACCGGAAGCTGAACCCCCGCCCGGGCGTGTCGAGCTGATCGGATGACACGCCCAGGTCCAACAGCACGCCGTCCACTGCCGCAAACCCGTTCGCCTCGGCCAGGCGCCGCAGCTCGCCATGAGCCCCGTGCGCCAACACCTTCTCGCCAGACAACACCGACAGCCGCGCCGCCGAACGCTCCAGGGCCGACACGTCCTTGTCGATCCCCAGCAACCGTCCGGCCGGTCCCGCGCGTCTCAGGATCTCCGCCGCGTGGCCCGCACCGCCGAGTGTTCCGTCGATGTAGCTGCCGCCGGGAACCACCGCCAGGGCGTCCATCGTCTCCTGCAGCAACACCGGCAGGTGCATCGTCCCTCCAGACTGAATCCATTCCAAACAATGATCGCGCGGCAGAACGGCCCCGCCTGGAACACGCGTCCGTCCTCCGGACGGGTACGCCATGCCCGCGATCCAAATCACTTGTCAACACACGCCGGCATCCGCCGGACGCCGCTAGAACTCCAGGGTCTCGCACGCGGCGGCCAATGCCGCCTGATCCACCGTCTCCGATTCCGGCCGCAATTCAGGCGACCAGATCTGGACACGGTTCATCGCGCCGATCATCACCACCTTGCTGCTCAGCCCGGCAAAGGCGAGCAGCCGATCCCGGATACGGATCCGCCCCTGCACGTCCAGCACCGCCTGCTCGGCATTCTCGCCGAACACCCTCAGCGCCTCGCCCGCGCGCTTGTCGAAGAGCGACCGCTGCCGCAACTTCTCCAGCCGCCCCTCCATCTCTGCCGGAGGGATCAGGTTCAGACACCGCTCATTCGGGTCGGGAAACACATACACGTAGGCCGGTGACCCCATCAGGTCGCGCCAGCCCGAGGGCACGGTCAACCGCTTCTTGGGGTCCAAAGCGTGGTCAAACCGCCCGACCAGTAATCCCGGTCCGGCGGCCGCCGCCACACTCTGTCCACCCGCAAAAGACATACCTTGACCCTTTTTGACACCATTCAACACTTTTCCCCACCACAAGTCAATAGCAAATCACGTTTTGACACACCCTGAAAATTAATCATAAATTGGCTTTTATCAAGATGTTACATAGATTTTTCCCGACCGCCATCAGAAAAAAACACCCCAAAAATAGTTTATGGTCGGCCTTTTTTTGCCTGGGCACCTCTCCAAATCTCAAAAGGGGACCCGTTGGGCGAAGAAAGATACGGAGGGTGGATCGGCAACCCCATCCACCCTCCGTCGCTCACAGAGCCTATTGTCTTGTGTATGTCCGGGCGCCACGCCTGTGAACATCATGAGCAAGACGCCCCTGCCACTCACCCGAAAGAACCAACCCCCCGGCATGGGCAAGCCGCCCATGACGCGCCTTTTTCTCAACGGATATACATCGCGAGGCCGGTGCTGCGGAAATGCGCCGTGACGACGCCATTCGCATCGCACCGGAACTCCGCCACCCTGTCGGAGCCGAGATTCACACCCTTCCAGCCCATACCCGTGAACGAGGTGCCTGCCCCGATCTTCGCGACGACCGCGCTGCCGCCTGCCGGAACGGGGCTCGCGGCCGTGCGCCCGAAGTCGACGACCACTTGCACGGCCGTGAGATCCGCGAACGTGAGGCCGTTCGTCGCGTTTGCGTCGACATCGAGTGTGAGCGTGCCGAAAGCGCCCGAGAGCGTACCCGTGCCGGAAAAGCGGCTGGCGGCGTCCGTCGTGCCCGCGACACACCGCACAGTACCCTCGGCGATCTTGAGACCGCCACCGTTCGCGATCTTCACCGTCGTCGAGTCCAACTCCGAGTAGACAGGCACATTGTCCACCACTGTAACGTTCAGGTCATTTGTGAACACGAGTGTGCCCGCCCCGGTTTTTGTGAAGCTGCCCGTACCACGTAGCGGAATCGCAAGGGCATGGGAAACACCCGCCGCGGCCACAAGTTCACCACCGCCCGCATCAGCGCGGAAACAGGTCGTCGCGGGATTCACCACCGTCGAGATGCCGCCGTTCAGCGTGAACTGCGCATAGCCACCATCGAACGCGACCGCCGCCGTCGTGCCGCCATTGCGCGCGAGGAAGCGGTGCACCTTCATGCCCCCGCCGTTTGCGAGAACCAGATCGCCCGCAGCGCTACTACCCAGATAGAGGTTCTGCGGCGAGGCCACTTCGATCGCGCCGCCGTCCTCCACGCGCACGTCCAGCTTGTGGTTGAACATCACACCGCCTGCCACCGTGGAGCTGGCGCGACGCAACAGTCCCCCCGGGCCGATACGAATCACCGGCTCCATGCCGCTATTGTTCGGCGCCGTAAACTGCCAAGTGATGTCCAGTGTACTGTTCGTGATCGCGAGCAACGGTTTCGGCGTGTCGGTGTTGCCGCTCAGTTTGCTGTGACCGACGTAGAGGCCGTTCGCCGTGAGGTTCGCGTTGTCAAGAATCAGCTTCGAGGCAGGGCTCCCCTGCTTGATCTGCACGTCCATGAGGGTGTGGAACCCGCTGCCGCTACCCATCTCGCAGGTGACATCCTTCAGGTAAAGCTCCGGCGCCACGGTGGTGTTCCAGCCGCTACCGCCAACGGAACCGTGGTGCTTCTGCCTCACGGTGGAGGCACTCTTGCCTTTCCCCTGGATAAGCACCTTGCCATCCAAGACCGAGAACTGTCCCAAACCATTCCAGTTCGAGACCTCGCCGTTCGACGGCGCGAACGTACCGCTCACGTCCTGATTGCTCCCGCGCCCCGTCGCGCCGCGCACGGAAAGGGAGGTCGTGCCTGCGGGCACGTTGAGCGTCAGGGTGCCCGCGCCCGTCTTCACGATGCCGCCGCCGGACGTGTTGTCATAGTTGACCTGCACACCGTTGAACGTGAGGTCGCCCACGATGTCCAGCACCGCGCAGTAGTCGCCCGCGATGCGCAGCGGACGCAGGATAGACGCCGCCTCTCCCGTGTAGCGGAACGTGCAATTGCTGATCGTGATCGCGGAGTCGCTGGAAGAGTCCGCGCCAAGCGCCGCAGCCGAGGCAAACGCCGTCACGCCGCGGTTGAGCCTCCAGTCTCCGGACATCGTCGCCTGATTGGCGCCGGCCAACGTGAGCGTGCCGGAGCCGTCCTTCACCAGCGTCAACGCGCTGCGTACCGGCGCGGAGACCGTGAGCGAACCATCCGCAACCACGGAGATATTTTCCGCCACGTAAAGCGTCTCATCGCCCGAGACCGCCACAGGGGCCGTCCCCTCCACGGCGAGCGAGCCCACCATACCCGCCGCGTCCATCACGATCTCGGCCCCCGAGGCCACCGTAGCCACGTCGTTGTGCGTGGGCACGCCCGTCGGCGTCCAGTTGTCGGAGACATGCCAAGCCCCCGTTCCGGCGCTCCAGGTATAGGCACCCGCGGTCGCCGCGGTCACCGTCACGCTCACGGTCCGCCCGTCCTCGCTCAGGGTGAACGCATAGTTCCGCCCTTTCGCCGGATTGCCCACCGCAATTTTCGCCAACTGCTCCGCTGTAAGCGCCGTCTCGAGCACGAGGATTGCGTGCATCGCATCGAGCGTGTAGTCCGGCGGCACGTCGATCAGCAGGTCACCCTCAAAGGTGATCGCGTCCGCCGCAATGGACGCCGAGGGATCCGCGAGCACAAGACGCGCGCCTTCGGCGATTTCGAGCACATTGCCGAAGCGCGAGTCGGCATTCACGAATGCGAGCGCGCCCTGCGCGAGGACGGTCCGCGGGTGCGAGGAGTTACGCGTCACCGTGAGCGTGCCATGACCGGTCTTCGTGAAGGTCGCGGACGCGGCGCCTTCCACCGCCGTGAACGCTTGATCGAACGTCATGGCAAAGCCCTTCGAATCGACCGTCAGGCCGTTCGCGCCGAGCCTTGCCACACACCCGCTCATGAACGGAACCGGCGGCATGGAATTGCCGGAAAAAGTGAGCGTGCCGCCGTCCGCCGTGAACGTCATCACCGGCGAGCCATCCTCGGGCGAGCCGCCGTACACGGCGCGTACGGAAAGACGCGCGTTGGAAGAAAGCGAGACGGACGTGTTCCCGACGATCGTGCTCTTGTTCGTGACGGCTGTTTCCGTGCCGCCAAGCCATTGCGCGTTGCCCGAAAGGATGAGTTCCGCGCGCGAGGTGCCCCCCATCGTCATCTCGACCGAGGACGCATTGCCGAGCGTCACCACCGCGTCGTCCGTCGCCTCAAAGCGGCCATGGGCGTCCTGTTGGTTGGGCGCCAGACACAGCCAGTTGCCGATGACGGGACTGATTGAAAGCGTGGCGCGGTCCTTGAGCATGACAAACCCCTGCGCCTGCTTCGCATTCCCCATGTAGAGCACACCGCCGCAATACACTGAGGCATCGTCCTGCACCACGAGACGCCCCACAGCGTTCGAGGACATCCCCATGTAGAAATTGACCGCGCCGGAGAAGGAGCCGTGGCCAGCCACCGTCACAACGCCGGTGGAGCATTGCGTGTTCCCGAAGTTGACGTTATTGTGCGAATAGAACGATGCGTTGTCGCGGATGTCAATGCGGCCCTCGTTGCACAGATTGACGTAAGTGTCGCCCATGCGGCCCGCACCGAGCACCACATTGTTCGTGACTTCCATGCGCGCGGTACAGGTGAGATCCAATAGACCGACTGACTGTCCCAAGCTGTTCTGATAGGTGCGGTGTCCGAGAAAAAGCCCGTTCCGCGAAACAACCACCGCGTCATTGGTGATATGCATCCAGGTGCGGCCGTCGTGGGCGTTCAAGTCTTTGAGATAGATGCCATAGAGCGAGTGGTGCCCCCCCAGAAACGTGGTGTGCGTGGCGGCATTACCGCGCTGCTGGAACGCGGCCGTACTGCTGAGCGTCGCCTCCGGATGGATGGTGAAGTCGACTGCGCCGCCATTTGACCCAAGGTAAAGCGGTTTGCCGAAATCAAGTGTCCCGCACCAGAGGTCGAACTCCTGTTTCGTTGTCCCCGTCGACTTCCATGTGAAGAGCGCGTCGTCGAAACGCCAGACGCGGTCCGCGTTCGCCTCCTTGGAAAGGCTCTCGAAGTTAAAGACATGCGCGCCCGTGAGATTCGCGGCAAACGGCGACCCCCACCAGTCATTGGTAGAACGCCCGTTTTCTCCCAGTAGGTGCCGCGCGTATCAAGCGTGAGCGTATGCGTACCGCTGCCAGTGCCAAGGAAGATCGACCCCGAGTTCTCGACGAGGCCCTCTGCGGGCGCTTTGACCGTCACATCGTTGGCCTGAAAGTTGATGTAGCCGTACTTCCCGTCGATTCCGTTTGCCGGCACCTCTCCGCCCGTCCAGTTTTCGGCGGCATTGTAATAACCCTCCGTCACGGAGGTCAGCCACTGCACCCGGTACTCCGGGTCGACCGTATCTGCGAACGCCGCAGAACACGCCATGCACGCGCACACGAAAACTAACGTCTTCCTCATGTTAAGCACCTTTCACTTTTCAGACGAGGGAATGATCCCGTTGATGCGAGCCGTTTTTCCCGGCCCGCCCCTCTTCGTCACTCTACGCAGGAAAACAGACCATCCACTTAGGTCAAACACTCGCTAACATTTGCCTCCCATTATACGCGGCCCCATACCTTTGGTCAAACCGACGCGTCAGGGCCGACGCATCTTAAATTTAACGCATGACGCCAGGCCTTTGCCTGCGGGGCCGATTAAGATCAGGATGATGATTTAGTCCGGCCAGGTGTCTTCGTCATCTCGTCCATAACTTGAAAGCTGATCGGGATGCTTGCCGGCATTCGCCGGTTTCCGGCCTTCCCATCCCGAAGCCGGCAAACAGAAATCAGTGAACTGGGGATGCGCCTTTTTCTTATTTGAAAAATCGCCTTTGACCGTCCGCAAAAATTTGGTACATTGTCTTCATCATTTCTGCGGGCGTAATTCAATGGCAGAATAGGAGCTTCCCAAGCTTCTTACGTGGGTTCGATTCCCATCGCCCGCTCCATTTTTTTAGGCACACGGTGTGCGCCGGGGAAGGTGCACGCGGCATTGTTTTCTGGGCTGTTCTAGCCATATGGGAGGTTTCGGATGACAACTCGGCGTTCATTCTTCAAACAGGCGGGTCTTGGTTTGGCTGCGGCGGCTGGCACGCCGGTGTTGTTGACGGAACGTGCCCATGCGCAGGCCGCCGCTCCGGCGACCGACAAGCCGGGGGACACTTTCCGCCTCGGCATCGCGGGATATACTTTCCACAAGTTCAAGCTGGACCAGACGCTTGAGATGATGAAGCGCGTCGATGTCCACTATCTGTGCATCAAGGATTTCCACCTGCCGCTGAAGAGTACCGACGAGGAGATCGCGGCCTTCCACGAGACCTGCAAGAGCGCCGGCGTCACCGGATATGGCGTAGGCCCGATCTACATGGGCAGCGAGCAGGAAGTCAACAATGCCTTCGATTACGCGAAACGCGTGGGCGTTAAGACGTTGGTCGGCGTTCCTTTCAAGATGATTGAGAAAAAGCGAGTCGCCTCGCCGGAACTGCTGGCGCTCATCCATCAAAAGGTCAAAGAGTACGATATCAAGTACGCGATCCACAACCACGGCCCCGATATGCCGGAGCTGTTCCCCACCGCAGAAAGCGCGATGGAGATCATCAGGGACATGGATGTGCGTGTGGGGCTTTGCCTCGATATCGGTCACCAGCTTCGCGACGGCAAGGATCCCGTCCATGCCCTGCTGAATTATGCCGACCGTGTCCACGACATTCACATCAAGAACGTGACCGAGCCGACCAAGAAGGGCCGGGGCATTGAGATGCCGCGCGGCCAGATCGACGTGCCCGCGTTTGTGCGTGCGTTGCGCAAGGTCAAGTACAGCGGCGTCTGCAGCCTGGAATACGAAAAAGACATGGCCGATCCGCTGCTGGGGATCGCCGAATCGATCGGGTATTTCCGTGGCGTCATGGACGCCACGCGCGGATAACCCGGGCGCGTATTGTTGACCGTCACAGAAATGCCAATCCAATCTAATAACATCTTGGGGGGGATGTTGGCCTTATTGGTCTGCTCCGCGTTTGCCGGGGCGGCCGAATCTGTGCCGTTGAACCTTTCCGGAAGTGACGGTTCGCCGCTGAGCTTGCCCTGCGAACAGGCTCTCGCATTCCCCGGCGAGCACAGTTTTTCGTTGTCGACGGCCCATCCGACCCAGTGGTTGCCCGCAGTGTCATTGCGGATCAGCCTGGTGTGGCCGGAAGGCGCGCCACCCTATTCCGGCGCACTGGTCTGGCTCAAAGACCGCGACGACTTCTGGCACCAACATGTGGTCGCGGAGCATCTCAAACCCGGTGCCACCAATGACCTAACGATCCCCTTCCAACCGGGTGCAAAAGGATGGCAGACTCCCGGACACTCGGTAGGCTGGCACCATCGTGTCCGATTGAACCCGCAGTCCGTCGGCTTCCGCGTCTTCGCAGACGCCGCCTTTACCGGCAAGTGCGTCTTCGTGTCGGCCACGCTCGACACGCAGCCGCCCACCGACGCCCCGCGCATCACGAAGGCCCGCGCCCTGAGCCGTGTGCCGCGTGCCTATGCCCTGTTCGAGGCCGGTTTCACCTTGCCCGACCGTTATGCCAATCCGTTTGATCCGACGGAAATCGATGCCGGCGCACGGATCGTCACCCCGTCAGGCACGACCAACGAGATCCATGCGTTCTATTACCTGTCCCACTACCGCCTGGAGGATGAACTCGGACAACCGGTCGAACCGGACGGCCTGCCTGAGTGGCGGCTGCGCTATTGCCCGCGCGAACCGGGCGTCCACACCGTCACGCTCTATGCGCGCGATGCGCTCGGCCAAACGGTGGTCACCAATGCCCTGAGCTTCGATGCGGCACCGGCCGCGCCCGACGCCCTGCGTTTCGTGCGCGTCTCACGCACCGACCGCCGCTATTTTGAGTTCGATGACGGAACGCTTTTCTATCCGATCGGACACAACACACGCTCGGCGACCGACGCGCGTATGGATGACAAGTTCCCTTGGGTCTTGCGTCAGGAGGAGGGGACGACCGCCTACCGCCGCTACTTCCAACGCATGCAGGATGCCGGCGAAAACATGGCCGAAGTCTGGATGAGCGCCTGGTCGCTGGGCCTTGAATGGACAGAAGGGATCAGTGGCTACCATGGCGCCAATGACTATCACATGGGAAACGCGTGGGAGTTGGACCGTGTGATCGATCTGGCCTTGCAGCACCGCATCTACATCAACCTGGTGCTGAACTACCACGGACGCATCAGCACCTGGAGCGATCCCGAGTGGCATCTGCATCCCTACAACAAGAAAACACCCGGCGGCTGGCTAGAGGCTCCGCTTGAATTTTTCAGCGATGCGCGTGCCATCGAGATGCAGCGCCGCTTCTGTCGTTACACACACGCCCGCTGGGGTTGGGCACCGGCAGTGTTCGGATATGAGCTGTGCAGCGAGTTGAACCTGACCGGACATGAAACCCACCATAAGACCCACTTCGAGCCCACCGTCGTCGAATGGTGCCGGATTCTCGGCGCCTATCTGAAGAGCATTGATGTTTACGGCCATTTGGTCTCGGCCCACGTCTCCAACGACTACCGGCTGCTGAACCCCGTACTCTGCGAAATGGCGGAGATGGACTTCAATCCGCTTGACGCCTACAACAACCGTCACCCCGACACGCCGGAGTTCATCATTGATCTGGTGGTCGGAACCGCCAAGGCTGGTGCGGCCTATAACAAACCGATCATGATCACCGAGTTCGGCGGATCAGCCATGGCGACCGGTTTGGAAAATCTGATGATCGAACAACATGCCGCCATCTGGACTGGCGCCTGCGTGCCGCTGGCCGGCATCCCGATGTTCTGGTGGTGGCAGGTCATTGATGAAAATAACCTCTACTCGCGTTACCCGCCGGTCCGCGCCTTCTTGGAGGGTGTTGACCCGCGTAACCCGGCGTCACACCTCATTGATGCGACAATAAGCGCCGATGAGAAGGCCGAGAAGACCGCGGCCGCCCGCTTCAAAGCGGTATGCACCGCTTCACCAGATACTGCCCGCGGCTATATCTATCCTGTCCGTTTTGCGCGCGAAGGTGAAGAGCCGCCCAAGGGCGAGCATTTGACCGTGACATTAGACGGACTCACGCCGGGACTTTATCGCGTCGAGTTCTATGAAACCAGCAGCGGGAAAATGGTGCGTCGCTTCGATGTACGCAGCAATGACAAACGGCTTCCGGTCCCCGTTCCCACCTTCCGTTCCGATTGCGCTTTCAAGCTGCACCTGCTGACGCCGCTAGCCCCCAAGTCCAAATAGAGCGAGCCTCTCCCCATCGTCATGCCCCACACCGTCTTCAACGCCTTTCCTATAACCTCACGTTTTTGTCCGCAGATGGCGCAGCGTTCCGCCGATATGGATTCAATCTGTGTAATCTGTGGATAAGGTTTTCCTGTCGTTTGTTCCCGTTCTGCGGGCGGTGAGCCTGACTCCTAACTCCTAAATCCAAATCCTAACTTCTACTATGGCCGGCGAATACGCATTTTCACTCATCAACGTCACCAAGCAACACGAGAAGAAGACCATCCTTGAGGACGTTAACCTCTCGTTTTTCCATGGCGCGCACATCGGCGTGATCGGCGCCAACGGCTCGGGCAAATCCTCGTTGCTAAAAATTCTGGCGGGCCTTGACACCGAGTTCATGGGCGAGTGCCAGGTCGCCAAGAACACCAAGGTCGGCTATCTCCCCCAAGAGCCCGATCTGGACACGGGCAAGACCGTCATGCAGTGTGTCGAAGAAGGTGTCTCTGGTTCCAAGGCGATTCTGGCGCGCTATGACGAAATCTGCGACCGGCTCGGCAGTGATCTCAGTGACGAAGAATCCGACAGGCTGAACGATGAATTGGGTCGTCTGCAAGACACGATCGACGCCCATGACCTGTGGAACCTTGACCATCAGATCGAGATGGCCATGGAGGCGCTGCGTTTGCCGCCGCCTGATGCCCCGGTCGCGGCGCTCTCCGGCGGCGAGCGCCGCCGCGTAGCACTCTGCCGTCTGCTGATTTCCAATCCTGATGTGCTGCTGCTCGATGAGCCCACCAACCATCTCGACGCCGAGTCGGTCGCCTGGCTTGAAACCTACCTCAAGGGGTTCAAAGGCACCCTGATCGTGGTGACGCACGACCGTTACTTCCTGAGCAATGTGACCGAGTGGATTCTTGAGCTCGATAACGGACGCACCTACCCCTACAAGGGCAATTACGAAGCGTGGTTGCAGCAGAAGCAGGAAGCCATGATGCGCGAGGCCAAGCAGGCGGAGTCGCGTCGCAAGCTGATTGAAAACGAACTCGCCTGGGTGCGCACCAACCCGTCCGGACGGCGCGCCAAAAACATGGCCCGCGTGCGCCGTTACGAAGAGCTGGCCGCACAGCAGATCAGCACGCGCGAGGACGACCTGCGCATCCAGATCCCGGCCGGTGCGCGGTTGGGCGACCTGGTGGTCAGGGCCGACAGGGTGTCGATGGGCTTCGATGACAAACTGCTCTTCGAGAACATGAGCTTCGATCTGCCGCGCGGCGGTATCGTCGGCGTCATCGGCGGCAACGGCGCCGGCAAGACCACGCTCTTCAGACTGATCACCGGGCAGCTCAAGCCCCTTTCCGGCACGCTGACGGTCGGCCCCACCGTGCAGCTTTCCTACGTGGACCAGCTTCGCGATGCACTGAACCCGGATAACACCGTCTACGAAGAGATCACCGGCGGCTCGGAATTCGTGACGCTGGGACGCGCTGAAGGGGCCTCGTCCGCGCCTATTTCGCGCATGAATGGCCGCGCCTACTGCAGCCGTTTCAACTTCAAGGGTGCCGAGCAGCAAAAGCGCGTGGGCGTGCTGTCAGGCGGTGAGCGTAACCGCGTGCACCTCGCCAAACTGCTGCGGAGCGGCGGCAACCTGTTGTTATTGGACGAACCCTCCAACGACCTCGACGTGGCCACCCTGCGTTCGCTGGAGGAGGGTATCGCGGACTTCGGTGGCTGCGTGATGGTGGTCAGCCACGACCGCTGGTTCCTCGACCGTATCGCCACGCACATCCTCGCCTTTGATGGCGACTGCACGGTGACATGGTTCGAAGGCAACTACGCCGACTACCACGAGTATCGCCGCAAGTTGCTGGGCGACGCGGCGGACCGTCCCACGCGTGTCCGCTTCCGTCCGCTGAAACACGGCTGAGGTCAGCCCTCGCCGACGCCCCAGTTCTCAATCACGTAGTCGAGATCCTTGTCGCCGCGTCCGCTGAGATTGACGAGGATCGCACCGCGTTTCATCTCGCGCGCCTTGGCCAGCGCAAAGGCCACGGCGTGCGAACTTTCGATCGCCGGGATGATCCCCTCCAGCCGGCACAGCCTGAAGAAGGCATCGCGGCACTCGTCGTCGGAACAGGTCACATACTGCACGCGTCCGGTGTCCTTCAGATAGCAATGTTCCGGCCCCACACCCGGATAGTCCAGTCCGCTCGCACAAGAATAGACCGGAGCGGGCGAGCCGTCCTCGTTTTGCAGCAGATAGCATTTGAAGCCGTGAATGATACCCTCGCGGCCATAGCTCATCGTCGCCGCGTGATCGCCGGTCTTGGGGCCACGTCCAAGCGGCTCGACACCGTAAATCGCCGTGGGATCGTTGAGAAAACCATGGAAGATCCCCATCGCGTTGGAACCGCCCCCCACGCAGGCGCAGACCGCATCGGGCAGATTCCCGGTCATCTCCAAAAACTGTTCGCGCGCCTCGATGCCGACCACCTTTTGGAAATCGCGCACCATCATCGGGAACGGGTGAGGCCCCATCACCGAACCGATGCAATAGATTGCGTTCTTGTAGTCGGCCAGATAGGCCTCGAACGCCGAATCGACGGCCTCCTTAAGCGTCTTGAGCCCGTGCGTGACGGAAACAACCTTGGCCCCCAGGAGCTTCATGCGGCTGACATTCGGCGCTTGCTTGGCGATATCCACTTCGCCCATGTGAATCTCGCACTCCAGCCCGAAATACGCTGCGGCCGTCGCCAGTGCCACACCGTGCTGGCCCGCACCAGTCTCCGCAATCACCCGCCGCTTCCCCATGTACTTGGCCAGCAGGCCCTCGCCCATGCAGTGGTTGATCTTGTGCGCGCCCGTGTGATTCAGGTCCTCACGCTTCAGATAGATATGGGCTCCGCCGTTGGCCAGCGAGAGTTTGCGTGCGTGGTAAATGGGCGTCGGCCGTCCTTGAAAATGCTTACGGATCGAGCGCAGTTCGTCAATGAACGTCGCGTCATTGGCAATACGGTGGTACGCCTCGATGATCTCCGCAAACGGCGCCTCGAGTTGAGGCGGCAGAAATTTTCCCCCGTACTTGCCAAAAAAGCCCTGTTCATCCGGCCCCGTTCCATTCGTGATGTCCGACATATCGACTCTGCTCCTTCGCACCCAGCGTGTTTCTTTAAGAAGTAACAAGCATAACCCAAGCCCCCACGCCATGCAAGCGGAAATCCAAGAGGCGTTTCGGTTTGCCTGCTAGCGCACCACACGCGCGCTGCCGCCCGCCACGACTTTTTCGACTTCGGCCTTCGAGGCCATCGAGGTGTCGCCCGGCGTGGTCATCGCGAGCGCACCATGCGCGCAACCGTAGTTGACCGCTTGCTGCGCGTCATTGAAGGTCAGGAACCCATAGACCAAGCCCGAGGCGAAACTGTCGCCGCCCCCCACGCGGTCATAGATCCACAGGTCTTTCATCTCCATCGCCTGATGGAAGGCACCGTCATGCCAGCAGATCGCGCTCCAGTCGTTGACCGAGGCACTCTTGACCGTGCGCAACGTGGTCGCCGCGACCTTGAAGTTGGGGAACTCCTGCACGGCGCGCTCGATCATGCGCTTGAAGCCGTCGATCGGCAAGGCGCTCAGATTGGCATCCACACCCTCCACCTCAAGTCCGAGGCAGGCCGTGAAGTCTTCCTCGTTGCCGATCATGACATCCACGTAGCGGGCCAGCCTGCGGTTGACCTCGCGGCACGCCTGCTGGCCGCCGAACGCCTTCCAGAGCGAAGGCCGATAGTTCAAGTCGTACGAAATGATCGTCCCATGCTTGCGCGCGACAGACATCGCCTCTTCCAGCACAAGCGGGGTCGTCGCCGAAAGCGCCGCATAAATGCCCCCCGTGTGGAACCAGCGCGCGCCCAGTTTCCCGAAAATGTACTCCCAGTCAATGTCCCCCGGTTTCAACTGCGAAGCGGCCGAATGTCCGCGGTCACTGACGCCCAGCGCGCCACGCACACCGAAGCCGCGCTCCGTGAAGTTGAGTCCGACACGCGAGGCCGCGCCGATGCCGTCAAACGGCACCCATTTGATCAGCGAGGTGTCCACACCGCCCTGCAGCACACAATCTTCGACCAGACGCCCAATGTCGTTTTCAGGCAGCGCCGTCACCACTGCGGTCTGAAGGCCGAAACACTTGCGCAGGCCGCGCGCCACATTGTATTCGCCGCCGCCCTCCCAGACCGTGAACGAACGCGCGTTTTTGATACGCATGTCGCCCGGATCCAGACGCAACATGATCTCGCCTAAAGAGACTTCATCGAACCGACAACTGCCTGCAGCCTTGATAGTCAACGTGGACATGAGATCCCCTCACTAAAGACATTCAAAAAATTCATAACCAGTATACCTTTTCTGGGGGGTATGACAACGGCGAAAACCGCCCCGGCAATTGACAGCGGCGGCGCGGTACCGGATACTAAGCGCGTTTTTATGAATCCTGCCCGCCGAGACACGCGATTGAGACATTTTCCAGACCTTCATTTCCCTCCCGAACTGTCGATCACCGCACACGTGCCCGCCATCACAACGGCGTTGCGCGACCACCCGGCCGTGATCGTCTGCGGCGACACCGGTTCGGGAAAAACCACCCAGCTCCCCAAAATCGCGCTCGCGGCCGGACGCGGCCGTCGTGGCCTGATCGGCTGCACCCAGCCGCGGCGCCTCGCGGCGCTGGCGATGGCGCGCCGCGTCGCCGAAGAGTTCGGCCAGGAATCCGGCGGGTTTGTCGGCTACCAGCACCGCTTCGACAAGAAGCTCTCGCGCGACAGCGTGATCAAGTTCATGACCGACGGCATCCTGCTGGCGGAGACGCGCCACGACCGGCTTTTCCGCGCCTACGACACCCTGATCATCGACGAGGCGCACGAACGTTCGCTCAACATCGACTTCCTCTTGGGCATTCTGAAATGCGTGCTCGCACGCCGCCGCGATCTCAAGCTGATCATCAGCTCGGCCACCCTGGACGTACAGCGCTTTTCCGATTTCTTTGACGGCGCCCCCATCCTCTCCGTGCCCGGACGGCTCTATCCGATCGAGACACGCTGGCGTCCGGCCGATGAAGAGGATGACCCCGATCTGCCCCGACAGATCGCCCACGCCTGCGACGAACTCATCTCCGAAGGCCCCGGCGATATTTTGGTTTTCCTGCCGGGCGAACGCGACATCCGCGAGGCCGCCGAAACGTTGTCGGGACGGCACCTGCCGAACACCGAGATCATTCCCTTACTCGCCTCGCTGCCCGCCGGCGAGCAGCAGCGCGCCTTCCGGCTGTCCTCCAACCGCCGCATCATTCTCTCCACCAATGTGGCCGAAACCTCGGTGACCCTGCCCGGCATCCGCTATGTGATCGACTCCGGGCTGGTGCGCCTCAGCCGCTACAACGCGCGCACCCAGGTGCAGCGTCTCCAGATCGAGCCCATCTCGCAAGCCAGCGCCAACCAGCGGCAGGGACGTTGCGGACGCCTCGCGCCCGGCATCTGCATCCGCCTCTACGGTGAGGATGATTTCCGCAAGCGCGAGCCGTTCACGCCGCCCGAGATCTTGCGCGCCAGCCTGGCCGGCGTGATCCTCACCATGCTCGACCTGTCGCTCGGCGACATTGAAACGTTTCCGTTCATCGACCCGCCGTCGCCCGCCATGATCCGCGAGGGCTACCGCGAACTCGACATGCTCGGCGCGTTGGAGAGCCCTCCCCCAAGTCCTCCGGACGCCGAGTCACAAAAGCCCGCCCCTGTCCTCTCCACCCTCGGACGTCGGCTCGCGCGCCTGCCGCTTGACCCGGCGTTAGCCCGCATCCTTTTTGCGGCGCATCATGAGAAGGCTCTGGCCGACGCGCTGATCGTCGTCGCCGCGCTGGAATGTGACGATCCGCGTCGCCGCCCGATTGAAAAGCAAGCCGAGGCCGACAAACTGCATGCCCGTTTCCTTTCGCCGGTATCCGACTTCGCCGCTTTGATCCGCCTTTGGCGCTGGTATCACGAGCAGACTGCAGGTGTTTCGCAATCGCGCGCGCGCCGCCTCTGCAAAGACAACTTCATCTCCTATCCGCGCATGCGCGACTGGATCGACCTGCGCAACCAACTCGAACGGCTCTGCGCCGAACTGCAACTCGATGTCACCGCGACGACGGGTGGCGACCACGGCCTCCACCGCGCTCTGCTGACCGGTCTGTTGGGCAATCTCGGCCAACGCGATCCCGAGACCGGCGACTACCGCGGCGCGCGCGGCATCCGGTTCGCGATCTTCCCCGGTTCGGGACTCGCCAAACTGAAAGAGCAGCGTCCGAATCCTGCCGGTCGCGCGCCAGCCCCCGCCGCCGGACGACGCCCTGCCGTGCTCTCGCGTGACTGGATTCTGGCTGGTGAACTGGTGGAAACCTCGCGCTTGTTCGCGCGCACCGCCGCCTGCATTGATCCCGCTTGGATTGAACCCATTGCCAAGCGGCTCTGCAAGTCCAGCTACCACTCCGCGTCATGGGATGCGGCGCGCGGCTTTGTGCGCGTCAAGGAGCGCGTCACCCTTTTCGGACTCGTGCTGGTCGAAGGCCGCACGCGTGACTTGAGCCGCATCGATCCGCTTGAGGCACGCGGCATCTTCATTCGCGAAGGCCTTGTGGCCGGTGCCTTTCCGGCACCGATACCGCCCTGTATCGCGGCCAATCTCGCGCGTATCCGCACCCTGCTCGACGCCGAAGAGAAAACGCGCCAGCATGGTGCGCTCTTGGATCCCGAGATCGCGTTTGCCTTTTACGATGCCCGTCTGCCGCAGGGCTTGTGCAACGTCGCCGACCTGCGTCGCTGGTTACGCGAAACCCCCGCCGCCGCAGAAACATTGACCATGACCGCGGCGGATCTGCCGCCCGTGCGCGACCTGTCGCGGGATTATCCGGATGCGGTCACGCTCTCGGGCAATCGCCTGGCGCTGACCTACCGTCATGCGCAGGGCGAAGCGGACGACGGGATCACCTGCACTGTGCCCGCCGCCTTGTTGCCGCTGGTCGCCGCGTGGCGCAGCGAGTGGCTGGTGCCCGGGTTGCTGGACGAGAAACTGCGCTGGATGATCCATGTGCTGCCGACCCGTTACCGCCGTCTGCTGCTTCCAATTGACGAGACCCTCAGCATGTGCCGCAGCCGTCTCACGCCGGGACAGTGCGCACTGGCCGAGGCCTTTTCCGATGCGCTGTACGCTGTGCGCGGCGTACGAGTCCCGACGGATGCCTGGAATGAGGACTCAGTTCCCGACCATCTGCGCATGCGGTTCGCGGTTCAGGATGAGACTGGGCGCGAACTGGGAAGCGGCCGCAACATCGCGCTTCTCGTCAAACTGTTCGCGCCGCGCAGTGAGGAAAGCGGGGCCGCTGTCCAGACGCCCGACACGCGCTGGCAAAAGGACGGGTTGACGCAGTGGGATTTCGGCGCGTTGCCGGCGCAGGTTGACGTGGGCAAGGCCGGCTGGCCGATCATCCACTATCCGGCGCTGGTCGATGCGGGCGACACCGCTTCGTTGCGCCTGTTCGCCACCCCTGCCGAAGCGGCCGCCGCGCACGACAAAGGCGTGTGCCGGTTATTTGCCATCGCGCTCGGCAAAGCGTGGAAACGGGTGATCCAGCCGCCCTCATTGCCACGTGAAGTCGTCGCGTACCTCAAACAGCTCGACCTGAGCGCCGAGCGCTTGGGGCGAGAGATCGCCCGCGCCGCACTGCGTGAGACCTTCACCGAGGGACGCCCTCCGATCCGCGACACCGCAGCCTTTCAGGAACGCCTGGTCACCGAGCGTGGCCGCCTGCACGGCGTGCATCTCGCGCGCACACGTTTGACGGTTGCGATCCTGCATGCCGCCCTCGATGTGGAACACGAGCTGTTGGCGGCCACGCTGCCGACCGACACCCAAGAGGACCTGGCTGAACAGTTGGCGTGGCTGATCTTCCCCGGCTTTGCGGAGTCGATCCCATCCGCGCAGCTCCAGCATCTGCCGCGCTATCTCGAAGCCTGCCGCATCCGCATCCAGCGGGCGCAAGGCAATCCTCAAGGTGACCTGCGCAAGCTCAATGAATTAAAACCGCTCTGGCAGCGTTATACGCGCCATGTCGCGCTTGCCGAGCCGCCGCGCCATGATCCGGCCCTGTTAGCCGACTGCCGTTGGCAAATTGAAGAGCTGCGCGTTTCGCTTTTCGCGCAAGAGCTGCGCACGCCTGCGCCGGTGTCGGCCAAACGGCTGGACGCGCTGTGGGCGCAGGTGCTGCGACCGTGATGCGGCGGAATGAATATGTGATCGGTCCGACCGGTCAGGCGAGCTATGCCGCGCCCTCCGGCTATCACGATGACTGCGTGATGGCTCTCGCCCTGGCTGTATGGGGCTGCCGCACTTACAGCGTGTAACCGGGAAGGATGGTGAGGCCGATAGCCCAAAGCGCAAAAGTCGGCTTTGGCAAGAAAACGACCAAGACGCCAATGCTCATCGCGGCATGAGCGCGAACACACCCCAGCCTAGGTACTCGCGCGTGTAAGCGGCATGGCGTTTAGGCTCCGAGGTTAGTTTGGCTCGAACCTCATTCGCTAACTCGTCGTCGGGATTGGCTTCAAGCCATCGACGCATAGTGAGCCATTTGGCCGCTTCGTACCTGTCCCAGCCGTCTTGGTTCGCCAGAACCATTTCAACAACATCGCAGTCGAGCTGACCGAAAGATGCGATAAGTTCTGGAAGGGTGAGAAAGGCGGAGATTGAGTTGGCAAGGCATTTCTTGGCAATGTCTTCCGTTGGCGGTAATTGCCGCCAATAAGGCTCACCGATCAGGATGATTCCGCCGGTGCGTAGGCTGCGCGCCAGAAGCTCGATGGTGCCGGCGACGCCTCCGCCAATCCATGTAGCACCGACACAAGCGGCCACGTCGGCCTTCTCATCAGAGACATAACCCGCTGCATCATCGTGAATGAACTTGACTTGATGGGCAACACCGAGTTCTTCAGCACGCTGTTTCGCCTGTTCGGTGAACAACGGACTCATGTCGATGCCGGTGCCGACAATGCCGTGATCGCGTGCCCAGGTGCACAGCATCTCCCCCGATCCGCTACCAAGGTCAAGCACTCGTGCCCCTGGCTCCAGACGCAATGCAGCGCCGAGAGTAGCGAACTTATCGGGTGTGAACGGGTTGTGGATGCGGTGCGCATTTTCCGTGATGTTGAATATCCGTGGGATGTCCATTGTGTAAAATTCCTTACGTGCGCGAATAGACTTGGTAACGGCCTAACGCAGCGACCACCAACACCCTGAGCCGACGGCGAATGGGTGTTGGGTGTGTCGCCGTTGTTGGGCATAGTCTCTCTCTTTTCTTCCGTCTTGTCGAGGTGGTTCGGGTCAGTCCCCCTCGTTCCCGTTCTCGTTCACGTACCCGTTATCAAGGTTTTCCCTGATATTCCTCAAAACTTCCGTTCATCCCCAATGGTTTACGGCAGGTTTTCGAGGCAATGTGTCTCTGCTATGCCTTACTGACAACCCTCAAAACCGCACGGCTCCTGCGATCTTTGCGTTGCCGATCAACCCCTGCACTCGCAGCCACTACCGCTACGTTGTCTGATGGTATAACGCATTTCGCCAAGCAAGAAAACATGAATAGCTATGGGGCAGGGCTAAGGCGGGTAAATGGCCGATGTGCCGCGCGGACGGCCTGTGGAGTGCGGGAGCTTGCTCCCGCTTTCCAAAGCGGCGGCAAGCCGCCGCGAAACTTAACGCATACGCTCTGATCCCCATTGCCTCTATTTAATGGGCCGCGCGAGTATGAAGACCCGGATTTCGCGCGGGGCGAGATCGCCGAAACGTACCCGCCCATCCTCCGGCATCCGAAGCAGTCGTTCTCCCGATGGCGTCAGATCGTGAAGATGCCACGCCCCGTTCCCCTTCAACCAGCGTTCCGGTTCGACACGGATATCAAACGTCTGCGCGACGCCGGTCGTGTTGACCATCACGAGCGCAAGGCGTTTGCGGGACGCGTCGCGCCAGAGCGTCCCCATGACCGCCGGCAGACGCGCGGTATGCGGATGAGTCCTGTGCCACAGATGCGTCACAAGCGGCACCTCATTGAGCGGACGCAGTTCGTCAACGAGCTGTCCGTCCACCATGAACGCGCGGGCCGCGAGACGGTAGCGGCAGAGTTCACGCTGAAACTGCTGCTTCTCGCTATGCGGAGGCTGCAGGATCCACTCGCCGTTCCAGCCCAGTTGGCAGCCCCACAGGAAGTCACGCGCCTGGGCCGCGCAGAAAGCGTCCAGCGAATCCTGCGCCGCCTGCGGGCTGGTGAAATAAACCGTGTAGCCTGAATAGACGGCAGGCAGGAGCGGCACATCCTGCTGTTCACGCGGGTTCCAGGCCAGATAGGCGTCGATGGTGTCCATATACGGCTCGGCCGTATTCTCGGTGGTCAACACGACGTTGCGGCGTGACGCTTCGCGCTTCACCGGGGTCATCATCTTCCGGTAACCGGCGGTCCAATGTCCACCGCCGCCCAACGGATGGCCGTGCGAGGGATCGTAGCACGGAGCGGGCCTGGCGGCGCCGATCTGATCCAGATAGATCGCGTTGACGCCGCACTCGTCCATCAGGCGCAGGCAGATTTCCTGTACCTTGGACTGCCAGAACGGCGTCGCGGCGCACATCGGCACCAGCCTGCGTTTCGATCCGTAAATTTCGACATAGTTGGTGCCGTTCGGCTGCTTGGCCGCGGCGGGGAAAGCAGTCGCAAAACTCGGGATCTCCTCATCCCACAGCCGCGCGTTGATATACGGCATCACCGTCTGTCCGTTGGCTGTCATCGCGCGCGTCGCCTCAGCCATACCCGGTTTGGTCGGAAAGTATTCGGGATAGGTGTGATCAAAGGGAATCTGGTGCCAATTGTACCAATGCACGCCGATCGGCATATCCGGGAAGAGCCGGGCCGCCCGCGCCATGTTGTTGGTGACCGTTGCCGGCGCACCGCTCAGAAGCATCCAGAAACCCAAGTCTTGCAGGCGTGGCGGGAAATCAGCGCGCGTCGCGAGAGGCCCTTTGGCAGCCCATGCTTGTCGCGTGGCCCACTCCCGATAACGCCGCGCGGCCTGCCACCAGTCACCACGATAGGCCGCGATCACCACCGGATAAGCCGGCGCACCCTCGGCGCCGGTGACACCGGCCTGTTCGGCCAACGTGTGAAACGTGACGTCCTGCGCGGCATTGACGCTTAACCGCTTGGCCGTCGCGGCCCCGTCATGCGCGGCGAGATAGAGTCCAGCCTCACCCAACTGAAAGGCCATCATCTGCAGCGGACAGCGTGCCGAGGGGTACGGCGCATCGAACTGCCCGCGATGCTGACGCATCAGCCGTCCACCCCAGTTACCGGTCGGCAACAATGCGTCGCCGACGCCCGGCGGCACCACCCCGTTGAGGAGCGGATAAGCGGTCTCCCACAGGCCAAAACGCCGGCTGCGGTTGGTCACACGGATGCGCCATGCACTCGCGCCCTCACCCGCGTCCAGCGAGACTTCCGCCCGCACGTCGACCGCGCCCGGTTCGTCCGGCAGGTCGATGCCTTCCCACGCAAACGTAAGCTGGCGGCGCTTCACGACGGCTCTGCGTTGAAGGGAGGGCGAAAGGTTGGAGAGCACCGCCGTCTCCTGCTGGCCTGCGGTATCCGCAGGTGTCTTGAAGGTCAGCGACCACAAGCCCGGCACATTGTCGCGCGCACGCACAAAACGGGTATCCTCGGCCAGAAGGTTCTCAATGCCGGTGCAATCGAATCCTTGTTCCGCACCGGCGAACACGATGCGCATCGCCGCATTTTCGAGGCGGTACGCGCCCTCTGGCGGATCGCGTTCGACCGGCACCCACAGGCGACCGTCCCGATAGAGTGTGATCTCAGGTTCACGCTCGCGTCCCAACCATTGGCTGTACCAGGCCGAATCACCCGCCGGCCCGAAATAGAGCCCGCCCTCAAATTGGGCTTCCGGCCCCTGCCATGTCATGTGACCGCTACGGATATAGTACACAAACTCATCCGAGGCATCCCAACACGTCGCCCCCCCGAAACCCACACCGCAGGCATCCGTCGCGTCGGCCATGACCGCCCATTGCGCTCCGTTCACCGCGCGACTGCGGGTGCCTTTGGGTTGCAAGGGATACCTGTCGCCTGCATCGCCGGTGACAAAATGCGTGTAGCGGGCTTCCTTGCGCGACAGATGGAGGAAATGGAGTTCACGCCACGGGCCATCGTCTGTGCGCGTGTAGCGTGCCTCCACCTGTACGACCGGAGCATGCGCACTGTAGGTGTAGCGATAGACCGCCTGCGGCTGACCGGGCGTCGCGGCGGAGCGCTTCCCGAAACCGGTACGGACTTCCACCACGGCTCTTAACGGACTCGAGAACACCACACGCGCGACGGCGTCTTCACAGGCATTCGCGCAATACTGCATCAAGCGCCCTTCCGCATCCTTGCGGACAATGCGGTCAAGAAAATAGAGATCCCGGTCGGCATGCCCAGAGCGGACATACTCCACGTCCTGCGGAAAACCGCCTCGTCCACGGACGGGGTGCGTCAGTTTGAAAAAGCTGTTTGCGATCAAGATTCGCGAGTCTTCAACCGAAACGACCAGGTCGCCGCCCGGTGTCGTGCATGACGCTTGATCCGCACGCCACACAAAGCGCCGCACGGCGTCCGGCGCCGTGGTGCCGGGCATCTGCCACACTAAGACCGGTGTCTCACCGCTGCGATCCACAGCATAAGGAACCGGCATGACACGCCCGTCCGGATGCCGCTCGGCCAAACCTGCGCCTGCCTCCGCTGCCGCCCAAGCATGCGTCATACGCTGGGCAACCACCACGTTCTCACGCGCCTGTGCACCGTTACGCACAGTAACAATCAGATCACCGGCCCACGCCTGTACGGCGGCCCCGACCAGCATGAACCACCCTGCCGCCACATAGGATCGCATGTTCTTTGCCTCTCTGCCTGTTTCGCTTACTGTACCTTAGATCAGTTCCTCGGGGCATTATGTGGGAGAGGGGGGAAATGAGTCAATCTGATTGTCGCCCGCCCAATCTTCCCAAGAAGCAGAAACCGCTTGCATCCGGCGGCGCGTAAGAGTACAAACTAGGCCCGTCTGCACCGGGAAAGGAGGAGGCCATGTTCACAATCTACCGCTGGGAAGGCGGCGCCCTGAAAGAGGTGCCCGAACTGACTGGCGCGTGCTGGATCAATCTGGCCGATCCTTCCACCGAAGAGATCGCCCGGGCACAGGAATTGACGCGCGTGCCGCGCGAGTTCTTGACCGACCCGCTCGACAAAGACGAGCGGCCGCGTCTTGAGATCGACGAAGGCGTCACCCTGCTGATCGTGCACGTTCCCTATCACGAGCCGCACGAGAACCTGATCCCGTTCCACACGCTGCCGTTGGGTATCGTGCTGACCGACTCGCATGTGATCACGATCTGTAACCGCCAGACGCCGGTCACCAGCACCTTCCTGGACCAGATCCGGCGCGTCTGTCCACCCGAAGACCAGTTCCGTTTCACGTTCCAGATCCTCTGGCATTCGGCGATTCTCTACCTGCGCTACCTGCGCGATGTCCGCCAGCGCGCCGATATGGTCGAGCAAGACCTGCACGAGTCGATTTCCAATGAAGCGTTGATGCGCTTGCTCAACATCGAGAAGAGTCTGGTCTACTTCACCACCTCGCTCAAGGCCAACGACATCCTGATCGGACGGCTTGAGCACACGCGGCAACTTGACATTCCCGACAAAGACCTGGACATCCTTGAGGATGTGGCCGTCGAATACCGGCAGGCACTGGAGATGGCCACGATCCACAGCAACATCCTGACCGGCACGCTGGACACCTTCGCCTCGATCATTTCCAACAACCTCAACAACGTGATGAAGTATCTGACCTCCATCACGATCGTGCTGATGCTCCCGACGCTGGTCGCCAGCATCTACGGCATGAACATCGAGCTGCCGTTGCAACACTCGCCGTATGCTTTCGTCATGTTGATGGGCCTCTCGATCTTGATTTCGATTCTTGCCGCGCTGGTTCTCGTGCGTCGGCGTTACTTCTAGCGAAAGGGCCACATGGATTTCCTCAAAAGCAAATACTCGTGGTTAACCGCCCCCCTGCTCTGGCTGGCCGGCATCACCGTATTGATCTTGGTTTGGACGGTCGCAACGCCTGAATGGATCCAGGCCCACTTCGATCACGACGGCGTGTCACCGGTCGAGTCCGCCACGGTCGGACTCTTCTTCTTCCAGATGGGTTTTCTCTGGCTGGTGCCGCCCATGCGTGCCTCACGGATGCGCCCGTTCTGGCTCGCTAATTTTTCGATGCTCACGTTCTTTGCGATCTGTCGTGAACTCGATTGGCACAAGCTTTTGGTGACGGCATCCAACCTGCCCGGGGCCACGCGCGGCACGCCTTTCAAAATGAAATTTATCACCAACCCCAATAACCCGCTGGCCGACCGCATCATCGTGGCCGCCTGCTTTGCGGTTGTCATCGTGCTATGTGCCGGCACGCTGCTTTACTTTCTGAGACGGCTGCTCACCGGCCTCTTCAAGTTACACCCGGTTTGCTGGTCTATGGGTTTTTTCGGCGGCACCATTATCCTGATCCAGATTACCGACCGCATGCCGTCTGTCCTGCGCAAAGATTTCGGCATCCGCATCTCCGATTCGCTACACGCGTTGACGACAGTCCTCGAAGAGGGACAGGAACTGCTCTTGCCGCTTTTCATCGTCATCGCGGTGCTGCAGGCCCACTTCATCTACAATAACGAAGTTTCGGACGCCAACCCACTCGACCGTTTCAAAACGATGTAAGTTACAGGAGACCCCATGCGCGTGCTTGTGATCGAAGATGACCGGAAGATCCGGGAGTTTGTCAGTCGCGGATTGCGCCAGGAGGGCCACACCGTCGAGACCGCCTCTACAGGCACAGAAGGCCAGGCGCTCTGGCAAGCCCATCATTACGACGCCATTGTGCTCGATATCATGTTGCCGGAAATCGACGGGCTCACCGTGCTCAAGCATTTGCGTAACAGCGGCGACCTCACCCCCGTCCTCGTGCTCAGCGCCAAAATCGCCGTCGATGACCGCGTCTCCGGCCTCCAGTCGGGTGCCGACGATTATCTGACCAAACCCTTCTCGTTTTCTGAACTCTCGGCACGCCTGCACGCCATCACCCGCCGTACGGCCGCGGCGCCCCCCAAGGGAAAGTCCGCAACGACCTTGCGCGCCGGCGATCTGCATGTGGATCTGCTGCGCCGCACCGTCGTGCGCGGCGACAAGAAGATCGACCTCCAGCCGCGAGAGTTCGCCCTTCTCGACCTGCTGATGCGTAACCCCAACCGTCCGCTCACCAAAACACTGATCCTCGAACGCATCTGGAATCTTGATATCGACCCCCAGACCAATATCGTCGACGTTCTGGTCTGCCGGCTCCGCAACAAGATCGATGCCGGCTTCGACAAGAAACTGATCCAAACCCTGCGCGGAGTCGGCTATGTTTTCCGGACGGATCAGTAAGGCTTTCCGTTCCTTTGCCTTCTACCTGTGCCTGGGCTACCTCGTGGTCTATGCGCTTTGCACCGTCAGCGTCTATGTGCTCACCAGCCGTGTGATCACGAAATCCGCACGGGGATTCGACCGGCAGGATGTCACCGCCGAAAGCGAAGAGCTGGTCGAACTTATCGAGCAAAACGCCGACGGCAACCTGCTGGCTGAACAGGTCACGTTGGAACGCTATCCTCCCTCCACCATCTTCATCGTCCGCGTCATCAACCGCCGCGGCCTGGTCGAATACACCATCACCTGGCCCCAAAAAATCGATTTGCCCGATTGGCGCGTCTATACACCTCCGCAGGACGATTCATCCCTTCCGCCGGCTGGATTGAGCGAGTATTACATCAACCCCCTCAATCGCCATATCCAGATTCAAACCACTCCACTCAAAGACGGGCGGGTCTTACAGGTGGGCAAGGGGTCGTTCTTGGAGGTCGACCAAAAAAGCATGCTGGCCCGCATGCTGTTGGTCTTCGCGCTACTCTCCACCCTGTTTTCGGCCCTTTCGGGCGTTTTCATGATGATGATCACGCTGCGTCCCATCCATCGCATCACCGAATCAATGAGCCGCATCATCGAGACCGGCGCTTTCGAAACCGGCGCTCCCCCCGTCAAAAGTCTGATCGCCGAACTCGACACCCTCGGCAGTCTCTTTACCGTTGTCACCGAAAAATACGCCAATCTGATCCGGGCCATGCGCCAGACCATGGACAATGTCGCACACGATTTCCGCACCCCTCTCACCCGTATCCGCAGTGCGGCCGAACTGGCCTTGAACAATCAAAGGTTGTCTCCTGAATTGTGCGACACGCTGGCCGGCATCATTGAAGACTGTGACCGTGCCAAGCTCCAGTTGCAGAACCTGATGGACGTGCGTGAAATGGAGAGCGGCTTCGTCAAGCTTAACATCCACCCCTTCAACCTGACCCAGTTGATCGACGAGATTCTTGACCTCTATGCGCTTGTCGCCGAAGAAAAAGAGATTTCATTAAAGGCCGACCATCCGGAATCAGAAATCGTGATCCACGGCGACCGTCCCCGCTTGGCGCGCGTCTTCGCCAATCTCATCGACAACGCCATCAAATACACCCCCCAGCACGGGGCGGTCACAGTCTCCTTCTCTGTAAGCGATGCAGAAGTGACCATTTGTGTCCGCGACACCGGCATCGGCATTCCGCCGGAAGAACTCGCGTTGATCTGGCAACGGCTTTTCCGCGGCCGCCGGGCGCGGGAGGCGGAAAAAGGGCTGGGGCTGGGCCTCAATATTGTCCAGGTCATTGTCGCCGCCCACGCCGGCAAGGTGTGGGTCGACAGCACCCCCGGCCAAGGTGCAGCTTTCCACGTCACCCTGCCACGCAACAAACGTTCGTGAAACCACATCCGAGGTCGACCATGACTCATTTGCGCATGATCGGATTCTACTGCGCATGCGGCGCCGCAGGAATGGCTCTCGCGCAATCTATCACCACGCAGCGCGGCGGCGTGACCTTTGACACCGCCGCCGAAGCGCCGGTCGTGCTGGCGCCGCCGCCAGTACGCGCCGACGGCGACCTCGTCATGGCATCGCTTCCGGTCACCCGCGAGCCTATTCGCTTTTATTTGACCTTCGGCACCGGCGGCCGATACGGTCCCTATCCACTGGCCCACCACGCGCGTATCGGCCCGCCCAACGCGCCGTATCTCCTTAACCTCGTCGGCCCAGGGCGGGGCTTCACGCTGACTGCCCCGGACACGCCCCACACGGTCTACGGCCCGTTTGCGGCAACCAACGGCGCCCCCGTCCGCCTGGGCCAAACCGAGATGACGTTCGAGCGCATCGCGCCTGTCCTGACCGTCACGCTCGCGCATCCCGACCGCATCAACCAGCTCCCGCTGATCGGCATCGCCCCTGACTCGCCCACACTTGAGCGCGAACTGCACATCCTGCGTGCCAAGTACGCCGCGCTTGCCAACCGCGTCGACGCCGAAACTGCGGATGTCTTCTTTCACGGTATGCCGCGTGTTACGAGGCACCGCTCGGGAACGATCACCTCGCCGACCGTCAGTCCCTCGCAGCGTGACAAGCAGAACGCCGTGCGCGGCGCGGAACTGAGCGCGGTACGCTTTCTCGAAACCCTGGTTCAGCAGCACTTCCGCATCCGGTCGCAGGCCATGACCGGCCCGCTGAGCTGGCAGTTCGCCATGCCCCCGGGCGACTACCTCTTCTGCGCGATGCAAAAAATCAAAGACCCCCAGGCCAAGGGGGTCACTGGACTGGCGACCGCCATCTGGTGGACGCCCTTCACGTTTGACGGCGAACATCCGCTCGCGCTCGCACTTACGACCGACAACGCCATCACTTGGCGCGACGTGTTTGTGCTCACACGCGAGTAACGGTCTCACCGCCTATTTCCCCGACGCACACGCAACGAAACGCCAGCCCCCGGAACCGGGAATCCGGGACTATTTTTTCCCGCCTCGCGCACGGCTGATCGCCGCCGCCTGCTTGCCGATCTCCTCGACCGTCTTGCCGTTGGCCTTGGCGATCGCCGTATAGCCGATCTTACGGTCCGCGTTCTCGGCACTGACCAGCGCGGCCTTGGCCGTATCGAGACCGGCCTTAGCAACGAGATAGCCGTCCGCACCCTCTGACGCATCGCCCGCCTTCACGAGCTGTACGATCTGCTCTTTGCGTGCCTTGCGCCGGGCTTTCGCATCCGCGAGATCATCCGCCTGCGCCACGCAGGCCACGCCCACCAGCACCGCCATCACGACACCCATCATCGCTCTCATCGTCATCATGCCTGTCATCCTTTCCCGGCTGGGCCGTTAGTCGAGGTTCATGAAATCTTCCAGTTCCTTCTGCACCTTCAGGTTCACATCCATCGTAATGTGAATCGGCTTGATCTCATGCTCCGTCTTGACGGACAAACATCCGCCCGCCGTCAATGCCAGCAGAACCCCCATCATCACTGCTCTTCCCGCTCTTTTCATGTGCTCCTCTCCTTGCAATAATCACCGTTCCGCCACTCACTGGCGCGACATGTCCAATCTCATGTTGACCAGTTTCTCCAACGGCCCGTGCAGATTCAAGTTCAAATCCACAGGTGCCGGCCATGCCCTGTCGTTGGACTTGCCGACCAGCTTGATCCGCAACGTCCCCTCGCCATCTTCTCTCGGTTCCAAATCCAACTTGAGCGTATTGAAGTCCAGATCGCTCAACGCCTTGGCCAATGGCCCCTGCACATCGCCCTTGATCCCCGACCGGTCCAGCAACGACCGCATCTGCTCGCTGTCCTCCAGCCTCAGCACCCCGCCCTGTCCCGGCAACGAATAAAGGAAACCGGGCGCGAGCCGCACATGTCCTTTGTCGATCCCCACCGGGAAACGTCCGTACAGCACGCCTTCCATCCGCCCCTTGAAGGGCATGACCATCATCAGCGCCTCGCCCAGATCAATGCGGTCGGCGTACACCACGAAATCATCGCTCGGGTTTGCAAACTCCCAGTTCACCGAGTAGGCGTTGAGACTGCCGCGGCACCAGCCGACCTCCGCACGATCCACAAAGATGCCCCGGTTCGTCACCTGAAAATCAACACGCCCCCGGCCGAACCGCACATTGCCGGCTTTCGCTTCAGTAAACGAGACAAAGGGACTTTCTATTGTCCGGAAAATCACGCCCGCCAGAAACGGCACATCCGCCGTCACGCCGCGCACTTCCGCCTTGCTGTTGCGCAACCAGCCCTCGTTGACACGGACGCGTCCCGTCACATATGGACGCGTCCCCAGAAAGCGTACGTTCGCCTCGGCAGCCACGCGCCCGCCGACCTCAGCCCCGGCCGTCTTATCGCGGATCAGAGCCGCCAGCGTGCCCTCCGGCTCTAGGGCCATTTCGGGCAACGTGACGGTCAACACTGTCGCCCGCGGCTCTTTCAGCGGGACCCGCGCCGCCATCTGCACGCGCAGCGCACTCTCCGCCAGACGCAACGCGGCCTGCACCGTCACCGCATCGCCATCGGTCGCCCACGCCATTCCATCCGTCTCCACATCCACACCCTGCGCCGCCAACCGCTGCCAGGACAACCGTTGCCCCGAACGGAACGCCAGCCCCTCCGCCGCCGACCAGGTGAACGGTAACTCTGCGGCGGCCTGCTCCAGCCGCGCATCACCGGCTCCCGTGGCCCAGGCGTTGCTGACCGCGAGCGTGACATCGGCCATCCATTGCGGACGTTCTGTACGCGCAAACAGCGGGATCTCAAAGCGTGCGCCGATCTGTTCCGCCCCGGCTGTCACCACGGGATTCGTCGCCGGACCGGCCTGAGCCGTGATCGCCCGCGCCCAGACCGCACCGTGCGCCGCCAGGCTCTCCGCGCTGTAACGGATCTCGGCCGTCCCCCCCAGCCGCCCCGTCACCTGCGCCTGTTGCTGCGTCCAAGCTGCCGTCGCTTCAGGCATCATCAGCGAAACGCGCCAAACCGGATGGGAGGTCAGGCCGTCCACCACGGCCTCGCCCTCGAACCGCACGCGACCGTCTTCCAGCGAAATCGGCAGTTTGGCAAATGCACGCTTATCCCCCAGATGCCCGGTAAACGTGCCGCGCGCCTCCTGGTAGGGCGGCTGGGCCGTCAATGTCGCATCGACGCTCCCTGTCAGCCTGAAGGCGTCACGGAAAACATACCCGTCCTCCAACGCGATCCCACAACGCACAGTCCCGGGCTTGGAGGCTTCGATAGCGGCCTCGCCGGCCACCCGTACCGCTTGGGCACCGACGTAGGTGCCGGAGATCGGCGCGGACGAACGCAGCGCCTCGGCCTCATACCGCACCTGTCCATTCCAGGCACCAGACAGCGGGCGCGCCATGTCGGCGTTGACCTTCAGCGTGCCGCCGTCCGTAAAGAAGATCGGCACAAGCGGCAGCACGCGCGGCAATAGTTTCGCGATCGAGCGTCCCGGCAGATCGCTCTCCAGCGAGGCGTTCAGCCGCTGGCCCGTCCCGTCCTGCCGCAACCGCGTTGTCCCGCGCAGGCTGAACAGCCGCCCGCGCTCCTGCGTGGCCGAGAGGCCCTCGCCCCAGGCAAAGCCCGACAGGCCGGCGCTGAAGCGGGCCTGCACATCCTGCGGCGTGCCGGAGACATCAAGCCGCACGCTCTGCAACACCGCATGCGCCGGACGCGACGGCAGATCAAACCGGCTGCCGCGTCCGAGCTCCGCCGAGAGCCGGAACGGCTGGATGTTGGTCCACGACACCACCGCGAAATCGCCCCGCGCGGTCAGGCCGGCGCCCGCCGCTGGCTCCATTTCACAGCGCGACAACGCAGCGGGCAACAGCCTGCGGGCGGTCGCCATACAGCCGCCGAGATCGGGCAGCGTCAGCTCCGGCGACAGCGTGACCGCGCCACGCGCGGGCTCCACAGTGCCCGCCACTTTCATGCGGAACAGCGTGCCGGTCGCGGCGCCATCGCCCTGCGCCTGCCCCCAAAAACGGTAGCGTCCGTCGGTTTCTGCAACGCCGCCGCACGAGAAGGCGAGACCGGCCATTGGCGCGGCCGGATCAGACGGATCCGCCACGGCGATCTGCACATCGCGCAGCGTCGCCATCCAGAACGAGAAGGGCGGCGCATCGGAGGTCGGCACGGGTTCACCCTGCTTCGCGCGGGCGGCGTCCAGTAACGGCTTCAGCCGCTCGACCAGCGGCGACGCACACTTCCCATCTTCAACCAACACCGTCGTGCGCACGCCCTGCACATGGAGACGTTCGAGGTGACGCCGCCGCAGGTCATCCAGCGTGTAGTGCAGGTCGATCCGGTCAATTTCCGCAAGCGGGGCCGCACCACTGCCCCACCGCACATCACGTACGGTCAGCCGCCATGGTGAGAGTGCGGACAGCCGGAAAGAGAGATCCTCAACACCTTGGCGCGCCAGCAGTTTGTGTGCCGCACGCGTCACGACCTGAACACGCCGCTGCCAGAGCATCACCGCCGCGAGCATGACACCGACCATCACCACGCCCGCAATGACCGATACCCAGCGCGCTAAGCGCTTGAAACGATTTGTTGCTGAAACCATGATCACTCAGCCCCTATCCCCTTACAAGAGATAACATAACCCTAGTATACGTTATGGGCGTGATGGTGTCCGCTCTAATCAGGTCGCATGATGTCTAAACTGCATCGCCCTCTGTCGGAATGCGTGGTTGCCATGAAGTCACTCTCGGTCTACAATTTGATATTCACTGCGGTCTTTTTTTGATGCCGCTTCAAACATGGAGGAGTGATCATGACAGGCCTGCTCGTTCGAATAACATTTGGGTTGCCCCTGATTTTATTGATTACCGGAAGCACGTTCGCAGCCGATGCGGTCTGGACCGGAGGATCCGGTGACTGGAACGATGCAGCCATGTGGCAGGACAACATGGTGCCCGGTGTCGGCGACACGGTGTTTTTTTCCGGTGCGGGCGGTACGGTCACCGTGCCGGACGGTGCGCCTTTCTCCCTGTCCGCCATACACTTCAACACCAACAATTTGGCCCGCAACTGGACGTTGGTCGGCGAGACCAACACGCTGACCGCTCCTGCCGAGTGCATGGTCAGCAACGGCAACGTCTACATCCACAACGTATTGACCGGTACAGACGGGTTGACGAAGACGGGCAAGGGGATTTTTTGCCTGAACGCGCCAACCAATCTTTTCTCCGGGCAGGTCCAGTTGCTGAGCGGCGACACGTTTGCCGAGACCGACCATTCGCTTGGCCTGGTGCCTGCCGTCTTTGAGCCCGATGCGATCGTGCTGGACGGCGCCAGCCTCGGCAATTATACCGGCTTACTGACCCTTCACCCCAACCGCGGCGTCACGGCCGGCCCATCCGGTGCCTATCTGTTCGGCCGTAATGCCGACGGCGGCACCGAAGTCGCCGCTCCAATCACAGGTCTCGGGTCTCTGCGCATCGTGCAGGAGAGTGCGGCGGTCACCCTCTCCAACCCTGCCAACGATTATTCAGGCGGAACCATCATCGGGTCAGCCGGCCCCGGCACCTACGCCAAAACGGATAGTCAGGCCATATTGCGACTCGGCGCGGATGAGGTCATTCCGCACGGTGCCGACAAGGGGGCGTTAACCCTGAACGGCCTACGAAGAGGCGTACTGGATCTTAACGGCCACAGCGAAACCGTCAACACGTTGTCCGTTACCGGTGATCTCACGCTCATGAACGGCGCGGACACGCCTGGCGTCTTGTACGCGGGTCTGGACAACGCCGATATGGCCATCAACGGGGTGATCCATGAAGGCGCCACACTCGACAAAATCGGCAACGGGAATCTGTCGTTTTTCGCGACCGCTGGCTCGAAGGGCAACATCCGCCTGTCAGACGGCACGCTTGTGTTTGCCGCAGGCAACGCCCTGGGCACCACGACTTTCACGCTGGATGGCGGCTCCCTGGCCATCACCGACTGGTTGCCGGGGCTAGAAGAAGGCCGTGCCTCAGTCCCCTCCGGCTCGGTTTATCTCGATGCGGAGCACGCCGCGAGCGGCATACGGCTGACCACGCTCATGGCCAACGTCGGGGCAGTCAGTTATCCGAATAACACGCAGTACCGGTATACCGGCCAATGGCATGTCCCGGACGCCGGCCTGTACAGCTTTGCCAAGGCTTTCGACGACGGCGGGTATCTGGCTGTTGACGGTGTCGAATTATTGCGCAACAACTCCGCATCCGCCGTGGTGGTGACGCAGAATGTCGCGCTCTCTGCCGGCTGGCATACGGTGGACATTGTCGTGTCGCAGGGCACCGGCGGCGTAGGGCCGCGCACGTCTGACGGATTTTCTTCGGGCATCATGTTTGACCCTGCCAACGGCCCCTTCACCCATGCGGAAGAAATCGTGGCAGCAGCCAGACGTTTTGAAGATCCGGGCGACGGCAGCGTGTTGCGGACCACACCCATCAGTTCTTCAACTCAGACGGTTCGTGCCCGTCTGGAGCTGGCTCAGAACACCACGTTCGACCGTTCAGGAACCGCAGCGTCCCTGATCTGGGCAGGCGATCTGGTCGCGGCTCCCGGCGCTTCGGGCACACCGACCTTGACGGTCACGGGCGGTGCTGAACCGTTCCGCGTGGGCAATCCGGACCGACCCGCCGTGTTCGGCATCGATGTGGAGGACGTGAACGGTGTGTTATTCAGCGATAGGGCATGGCTGCTTTCTCTGCCGAGTTCATCTTCCTGGGCCACCGCCCCAGGAGCCGACTTGGCGGCGGGGACGCCCGGTATCCTGGGTACGGGCGCAAAGACGCTCACCGACTATTCGCTTCGGATTCCACGAGCCGATGCGCTGGGCACCGGTGACGAATCCGTGACCGTCGGCGGCACAGGCTTGGCGGTGTGGTTCGACGCCACACGCGAAACCGGCGGCCGACTCCTTGACGACCCTGACTACGCCTTTACGGCCGCGCACGATGTCACGCTCAGCGGAATCGGGTCGACCGTCGGCTTTGACGGTGCCGGAACCGTGACCCACACCGGCACCATCAGCGGCAACGGCTCGCTCGTCAAGCGCGGCACCGGCGACGCTGAACTGACCGGACTCAACAGCTTCGTCGGCGGCATCGCCATCAACGCCGGTCGCTTGATTGTGAGCGATGATGCGTCGCTCGGCAACAGCGCCAATGCGATCACGCTGGAGGGCGGCACCCTAGGCATCTCCGGCACAGAAGCGCTGACCTCAACGCGTACCATCACCTCTTCAGGCGGCATGCTCGACGTACCCGCGTCTGTCGCGTTGACGTTGAACGGGGCGCTGAGCGGATCGCTGGCCAAACAGGGTGACGGTGTCCTGACGTTGGGCGGCATGCTTGCCCATTCGTCACTGGATCTCGCCGTCGACGCAGGCATGGCGATTCTCGACAGGATCGACGCGCCGTCGGTGCGGCATATCCTGCGTGTCGCGCCTCAGGCCGCCGTGCGTCTCGCCGGCAGCGGTGGCAACCAGATCAGTGGCAACGTGACTCTGACCGGCGGCACCATGGATCTGAACGGTATGTCGGAGAGTGTCGGACAGCTATACAGCGCGGACCTCGCCAGCACGGTCACCAACAGCGGCACGACGCCCGTCACGCTGACCGTCGGTGAAGGCGATGTGTCGAGCCGTTTCATCGGCGCGTTGGCAGATGGCGCGGCCGCTTCCGGCCTGACCAAAGTCGGGAACGGCACCTTCTCGATCGCAGGCGCGGCGGGCACCCAGAGTGCGACCGGCGGTCTGCGCATCGAAGGCGGGACCCTCGTGTTGGGTGGCGGCATCCGTTACGTTCGTTTTACGCCGCTCCAGACGCGCGTTGCCGGCAACCAGCCCTCAATCGCCGAGTTCCAACTGCTGCGCGATGGCCTGCCCGTGGCCTGGCCGGCGGGTACAAGCTGGAACGCCAGCTCAACGTCAGGCACTAACAACTCGTCATATGTCTATGACGGCAATTCGCGCACCTACTGGCAGTGCGGATCGGCTGCTGGAGGCTGGGTGCGTGTCAACCTGCCGGCACCGCTGCTCTTCAACGGATACCGCTGGTACACCGGCGGCAATTTGGCCAATGATCCGGTGGCGTGGACAATCGATGTCAGCGCCGACGCCGTCAACTGGTACGTCGCCGACGTGCGCAGCAACCAGGACGCGCAGATCACGGCCAACCGCGGCGTGCGGGCGGGCGTTTACAGTCTTGGCAGCGCCGTATGGCCCGTGGATGCGATTTCAGAGTCCTGCAGTGTTGAGGTCGCCGCTGGCACGACACTGACCGCACAGCTTTGGCAGGAGACTCTCGGCCCACTCAGTGGCGCGGGGACGGTTCTGCTGGAGAACGCCGCCACCCTGAACGTGACCGATCTCTCGGCCTTCGCCGGGACTTTCACGGGACGCGGGCGCGTCGTGCTGAACGGCCATGCAGCGGTCAACGTCCCGTCGCTGACGGACCGCATCACGATCATCGGCGGCGCATCCGACACGGTGACCGTGGGCGCGAGCGGCGGGCGGCTGTTCGCCGCCGCGGTCATGGATGGTGCAAGCCCGGTTGGACTGGTCAAACAAGGCTCCGGGCTGACATGCATGGCAGATGCAGGCAGCCGTTACACCGGGGACACGCGCATCGAACAGGGCACGTTCGCCGTGCAGCCCAATGTCTGGACCTTCCGTTACATCCGCTTCAATCCCACCTCCGCCGTCAATGACGCGGTCGATAACTATGGGTATGAAATGAGTTTCGCCGAATTCCAGCTCCTGCGCAACGGGCAGGTCGTCCCCTATCCGTCCGGCACCACAGCCTCGGCCCCGACAAGCGGCACACACGCAGATGACAAGCCCATGAATGCCATTAACGGCAATGTGAGCGACCGTTGGCTCTCCAAACCGATCCCCAACCCTCTGACGATTGACACTAAAACCGGTGTCACGTTTGACGCCTACCGCTGGCACACGTCTGCCACCCAAGCCGATTCAGGCCGCACACCCGATGCCTGGACTGTCGAGGGTAGCGATGACGGAGAGACCTGGTTCACGCTCGACAGTCAATCCGACGTGGCTTTTGTCGGCCTGGGCAGCCCGGTCGGCCCCTATCTGCTCCGTCCGGCCCGGTTTGAGTTGCCCCCAGAGTACTGGGCGGCAACCAATGCGACCGCCCACCGCCTTGCGGGCGTGACGGCTCAGTACTTACGGTTTACCGTTCATGCCGCACGCAATGAAGTGAATTCCGTGGATTTCGGCTCTTCCGGTTTCTGTTTCGCCGAATTGCGGCTGTTCTCCAACGGCGAACCGGTCCTGTATCCGGCCGGCACGACCGTCAATGCGCCGGGCGGAAGTTACAACAACGCAGGCTCTTATCCGTACTCGCCCATACGTGTGGTCGACAATGACATCTCCAGCGACACGAACAACCGTTGGTACAGTGACGTGATGATCAACCCGCTGACAGTCAACATGGGCCGCCCGATCTCGTTTGACGCCTACGGCCTGTACACCGCCTACAATGTGCCCAACCGCGATCCGGTGAGCTGGACACTGGAAATCAGCAACAACAAGACGGATTGGTACATCATTGACCAGCAGACCAATGCGGCCGTCACGACCGCGCGTGCGGCGTTGGCGGGACCGTGGGCGCTGGACATTCCGGCCGGCCAGTTGGCGACGGATGTGATCCCGGACGTGTCGCGCACGCGCGTCGCCGCAGGCGCCACGCTGTTGCTCGCCGCAGGTGCGATAGAGACGGTCGGGCCGCTGAGTGGCACCGGCACGGTCGCGCTGGCATCCGGCGCGTCACTGACGATCAACGCGTTTGAAGAGGCGGCCTTCGAGGGTGCCTTTACCGGCGCAGGCTCGCTCACCGTGAGTAACGGCGTGCAGGCACTGTATGGCGCGACGCTGGACGGCGTGACGAATCTGGTGCTGACCGCAGGTGGCCTCCTGACAGGCCATGCCACCCACGACGGCGATCTGACGGTCACCTTTGCGGGCGGTGCCTATCGCGGCAGCATCCATGTCAGCGGATCGCTGAAAGTTATGGGCGACCGTGTGGTTTACGCGTTGCCTGAAGACGTTGAACTGCCTTACACGTTGCCCCTCTTCACGTACGCTTCGGCCGATGCCGCGACGCGTGCCGCACTGGCCGCCGGCGCGGCGACGCTGAGCGTGCCGGACGGCTATGTGGCGACAGTGCGCACAACCGACCATTCGGCCACGCTGACCGTTTCAGCACCTGGCTTGATCCTGCTTCTCCAATGAGCCCTCACGCCGCTCTCACAGTGATGCCAGACGTGCGTACAGCCCGAAAGGCACGCCTTATGGTTGGCGCCGTTGCGATTCCCTGGTTACTGATGACCGGAACGAAAGACAGCTCTCCGATCGGCAGAACTGATGTCCCGTCGCGTCTGGCGGTGTTCCCTGCGCTACCCCGCGGCGAGCACTATGAACTGATCCTAGACAACGCGGAACACTCCGCCTTCGGCGACCGACCGTTACCTGGCGACCAAGAACCACGCAACCCCAGCCATCACCGCGCGATTCTCGCGCTCAGCACCGCGTTCTGGGACGCCTACCTGCGCGAAGACGTTGCTGCGCGTGCGTGGCTCATGGGCGACGGCCCACGGAAGGTGTTGGAGGAAAAAGACCGCTGGCAACGCAAGTGATCAGCGCCTTTTCTTTTTCGGCTCGCGGCGCGACAGATCCAGGAAAGGCGCCCGCGCCAGTGCGGACTCCGGCAGCACCTCCGCGTCCGGGTCGATCGGCGCATCTGTGTTGTCCAGCGGCACGTCTACCGCCTGCCAGGTTCCTTTGGGGACAGGCTTGAGCAGTTCCCACAGTTGCCGCTTGAAGGCGGCCACGCCCGCATCACTCGGATCGAGCGCGGAGACCGGCACCGGCGAGACACCGGTTTCCTTGATGAACCGTGGCAGATTGGTGACCGCCGCCGCCTCATCCATCTTGTTGGCGAGCACAACGGCGGGACGCTCGAGCAACGCCGCGTCGTGCTGTTCGATCTCGCGGCGCAACGTGAGGTAATCTTCCCAAGGCTTGCGGTTGTCCGTGCCCGCCATGTCGATCACATAGACCAGCACGCGCGAGCGGGCGATGTGCTTGAGAAAATCAATGCCGAGTCCGACGCCCGACGCCGCGCCTTCGATGATGCCGGGCACATCGGCCACGCGGATCTGCGAAAAATCGGGATAATGGATCGTGCCGACGATCGGATTGAGCGTCGTGAACGGGTAACTGGCGATCTTGGGACGGGCCGCACTGACGCACGCGAGCAGCGAGGATTTGCCGGCGTTCGGGAAGCCGAGCAGGCCCGCATCCGCGATGGTCTTCAGCTCCAGCCGCAGCCGGAACTCCTCGCCCGGCTCGCCGGGCGTGTGTTCGGTCGGCACCTGATGGGTCGAGGTCTTGAAGTGGACGTTGCCGAGGCCGCCTCTGCCGCCGCGCGCGATGATCACCTCCTGCCCGTCCTCCACGATGTCCGCCACCAACGCGCCCGTCTCGGCGTCGTAGACCGAGGTGCCGCACGGCACCGGCACGATCAGGTCGTTACCTGCGCGGCCGTACATTTTCTGGCCGCGTCCTGCGACACCGTCCTCGGCAAACAGCAGCGGGGCAAAGTAAAGCGCGACCAGCGAGTTGACATCGTGGCTGCCGCGAAAAATCACATGGCCGCCGCGACCGCCGTCGCCGCCGTCCGGGCCGCCCTCCGGCACGCACGCCTCGCGGCGGAAACTGCTGCTGCCGTCGCCGCCCTTGCCGGCCCGCACCTGGACCGTCACATGGTCTACAAACGTACGTGTCTTCACGGCTTCAATTCACGCGTTCCCTAGGGACGCAAAACGGCACCGCAAAGGGTGCCGCCGGCCTTTGCACGCGGAAGCGGCTGCAAAGGATTGAAAGATCTGCTGTGTTTATTCCGCCGCCGCTGCGACGGGGAGCACACTGACAACCGTGCCTTCCTTCTGGAACTTCACGGCACCGTCGATCAGCGCGAACAGGGTGAAATCACGCCCGCAACCGACATTCTGGCCGGGATGGACTTTGGTCCCGCGCTGACGGATAATGATCGAGCCCGCCTTCACGACCTGCCCGTCATAGCGTTTGACGCCCAAGCGTTTGGCGTTACTGTCGCGCCCGTTTCTTGCTGCTGCTGCACCTGCCATAACTCACACTCCTCTGCTTAGGCGATCGCCTTGACCGTCGCAACCGTCAATTCCTGACGATGTCCGACCTTACGGGCATAGCCCTTCCGGCGCTTTTTCTTGAAATTGATCACTTTCTTGCCGCGCTTATGGCCGACGATGGTCAAGATCACCTTCGCGCCGTTCACATACGGCATGCCGATCTTCAACTCGTTGCCGTCGGAACAAGCCAGAACCGTTTCCAATGCCACGTCCTGCCCGGCCTCGGCATCCAAACGCTCGATCTCAATCGTGTCACCTGCGGCCACGCGATACTGCTTGCCACCGGTTTCTAGAACCGCATACGCATCCATGTTATGATCCTTCATCGATGAGGAATTCGCCAACTCCGGAAACCTTCCGCCGGAACGAATAGGACGTTTAAGTTACCCGATTCGTGCCTGGACTGTCAAGCGGCCTTCCCGGCTTTTTTCAACCCAGCCAATTGGATGTTGAGAGTTGAACGTTGAGTGTTTTCCCCTTGTTTCTTCATCCTTCATTCATGCTGCCCATACGGTATCCCAACAGATCCAGCGTCACATACCGGAATCCCGCGGCCTTGATCGCTTCAACGAGCTGGCGGCGTCCTTCGAACGCCACCAGACGCTGTAGATCGGACTCCGGCACCTCGATCCGCGCGACATCGCCGTGATGGCGTACCCTGCAATGCGTGAAGCCCGCCGCTTTCAACGCTTCTTCCGCACGCTCAACCTGTCCCAACACTTCAGCCGTAACCCGCGAACCGTAAGGGATGCGCGACGCGAGACACGCCATGGCCGGCTTGTCTGCTGTTGGCAGCCCAGCACGCGCAGAGAGTGTGCGGATCTCGGCTTTGGTCAACCCGGCATCCAGCAAAGGACTCTTCACGCCCAGCTCCGCCGCCGCGCGCCGCCCGGGCCGGTAGTCCCCCGCGTCATCGGCATTGTTACCGTCGAGAACCGCGTGATAACCGCGTTCGGACGCAATCGCGACGATCCGTTCAAACAGATGTTTCTTACAAAAATAGCAACGGTCTTTGGAGTTCTCCGTGTAGTTGGGGTCGTCCAGTTCGGTCGGATAGATCACCTCGCACGCCACCCCCATGGCCTCGGCCAGCGCACGCGCTTCGGCAAACTCTTTGCGCGGCATGCTGGGCGAGTCGGCGATCACCGCCAGCACCTGATCCGCCCCCAGCACATCCCGTGCGACACGCAGCAACAGCGTACTGTCTACCCCGCCAGAAAAGCCGACGGCCACCCGTCCATAACCTTTTAACGCCTCATGCAACCGCCGTTCTTTGTCTGCCAGTATCGTTTCGTCCATGCGTACCTTTCGGGTTTCGGGTTTCTGGTTTCGGGTTTCTTGGCCTGTTACCTACAGCACCCGATTGTCAATCAGGCGTGTGCGCCCGCAATAGGCCGCGACCAGTGCCACATCCCCATGCCGCACGTCCGACACGGGTTCCAAACTCTCGGCATCCACGATCTCGGCATAGTCGATCCGCAAGGCATGTTCATTGAGCACCTCCTCCATACGGGCACGCACCTCCGCCGCATCCGCACCGCCGTCCCCCACGCAGTCAGCCGCTCCCTGGAGGGCACGGCTCAAACCCAGCGCGCGCTGCCGCTCGTCGGGCGAGAGATAGACATTGCGCGAACTCATGGCCAGCCCGTCGGGTTCACGGATGATCGGCGCCACCACGATCTCAATGGGGAAGTTCAGATCGCGCACCATGCGCCGGATGACGGCCGCCTGCTGATAATCCTTCTGGCCGAACACCGCCAGATGCGGCAACATCAGGTTGAACAGCTTGGCTACCACCGTGCAGACGCCCCGAAAGTGTCCGGGACGCCGTGCGCCGCACAAACCGGTGGACAGACGTTCCTCCGTGACAAAGACACTGGCATCCGGCGCGTACATGGTCGCCACGGGCGGCACAAAGACCGCCGCCGCCCCCGCCCGCTCGCACAGGTCGAGGTCACGCGCTTCATCGCGCGGATATTTTTCAAAATCCTCGCCAGGGCCGAACTGGGCCGGATTGACAAAGAGACTGACCACGACCAGATCCACGTGCTTGCGGGCCTCGGCAATCAGCGAGAGGTGTCCCTCATGCAGATACCCCATTGTGGGCACCAATCCGATACGCAGGCCTTCCTGACGCCGGGCCAAGGCCCAAGCCTGCATCTCGTCCGCTTGCCTGATCTGGACCATTTTCATGTTTATCGCACTCGTTTTCAATGTCGCCACGCGTCGATGACCGCCCGCGCCAAGCCATCGATCTCCTCCTCGCTGTGCGCGGCAGAGATGAACCCCAGTTCAAATTGCGACGGCGGCAGGTAGAATCCCTTGTTCAGCACGGAATGGAAGAGACGCGCGTAGGCCGCAGTGTCGCTCCGTTTCGCCGTCGCCAAGTCGCGCACCGGATCGGGCGTGCAGAAAAAGGTGAACACGCCCTGATACTGTGAGCAATGAAACGGCAGGCCATGCGCGGCCGCCGCCGTGTTGACCGTATCCGCCAGACGCCTTCCCAACTCGGACATGCGCGGATAGGGATTCTCCCGTTCCAGCACGTCCAGGGTCTTCAGGCCGGCGGCGACGGCCAGCGGGTTGCCCGACAACGTGCCGGCCTGGTAGATTTTGCCGTTCGGCGCCAGTTCCTCCATGAAGACCGCGGCCCCGCCCACCGCCGCCAGTGGCAGACCGCCGCCGATCACCTTGCCCAATGTGATCAGATCCGGCTTCACGCCGACCGTCGATGCGTACGAGGAGAGGGTAAAGCGGAATCCGCAAATGACCTCGTCGAAAATCAGCAACGCGCCGCATCGGTCCGCCGCGTGACGCAGTTTCACGAGGAACTCAGGCTCCGGCAGGACAAGGCCCATGTTGCCGGCGACCGGCTCCACGATGATCGCCGCCACCTCCGAGCCCTTCTCGTGAATCAGCGCTTTCACCGCGTCGATATCGTTGTACGGCGCGACGAAGGTGTCGCTTGCCACATGCCTCGAGACACCCAGCGAGCTGACCGTGCCGCCGGTCAACAGGCCGCTGCCCGCCGAAACCAGCACACTGTCGCTGTGACCGTGATAACAGCCGTCGAATTTGATGATGCGCTTGCGCCCCGTCACCCCGCGCGCGATGCGCAGTGCGGTCATCACCGCCTCGGTCCCGGAGTTGACCAGCCGCACCCGCTCCAGGCCGGGCACCCGTTCGCACAGCCGTTCGGCGAAGAGCACCTCATCCGGCGTGTTGATGCCGAAGGTCGTACCGAAAAGCACTCGCGACTGAATCGCCGCAACCATTTCGCCGTGCGCGTGCCCGAGGATCATCGCCCCCCACGAGCAGCAGAAATCCACCAGCGTGCGGCCGTCCGCCGTCTGGATGTGCGAGCCTTTCCCGGACTCGACATACAGCGGCGTGCCGCCGACACCGTTGAAGGCACGCACCGGACTGTTGACCCCGCCCGGGATCACCCGGCACGCGCGCGCAAACAAAGCTTCATGATTGAGCATGGACACACCGCCTTACACATTGATCCTGATGCCCCAACATGAAAAAGGGGCGTTCACGTCATTTCTTCGCTTTCGCGTCCTTATCCTGCCCGCGTCCGATCGCGAGGATCTTGGCGACCTTCGCCTCGGTCAGCTCATACCCTTTGAGCCCCGGGAAGCCTTCCCAGATGACCGTTCGGTATTGCGGTTCCAGAATAATGACATGCGGCCACCCCCACACCCCGAACTGAGCCTCATACGCGCCCTGATCCGGGTGCGCGCTGGCCGAAAGATCTGCCCAATCCGGCCCCTCCTCCGAATCGGAACGATCCGCTGGCCCCGGTCTGCCGGTCTGACGGGGCTTTTGTTTTCCGTCATCGGGCAACGGGCGGTCCAAAGCCAGCGCATACTCTTTCTTGGGCCCCTTGTACGCCCTGACCTGTTCCTCGGTCTCGCCGGTGATCCCGATCACCACCAGTTCGTCGCCAAATTTTTTCTGCAAGCTGTTCATCAGCGGCGTCATCCGCTTGCAGGCCCCGCACCACGTGCGCCAGAACTCGATGACCACGAACTTGCCGTCGGTCTCCGGCTTCTCCGTCAGCCATTTCGCCACATCCAGCGGCGGCGCGTCCGTGAACACGCGGCTACGCGCCCACATCTGCTTGCCTCCGTTGGCGACCGTCTGCACTCGGCCGGTGGTCGTGCAGACGCCTGAGGCATCGCACTCTACGGCTGGGGCGCTCATCCCCCCGCACAGGCAGACGCACAGCCATACGGCAACACGCGCCACGCTGTTTGCACTCATCGTCCTGTTCCTTTCGCCGGGTACTATACCCCATGCGAACACCCGGCGACAAGGGGGGGGCGCTTCAACTTGGCGGAAGCTGCACGCTAAGGAGGATTTTGGCGTAAGGAGTTACAACACCTTGAAGGCTGGGAAGCTATAAGCGTCCAAACAGAGCCGACACTCGTGTCTTCATCATGAAGGCACCATTTCCCGTACCAGGATCGAGGCTGAGGTGTCAGCCCGTACTCGTGACAGCCCTGTCTGGGGGACGATTTGGTCTTCAACCCCTCATTCCTAAATCCTGATTCCTCCTTGAGTAGCCCCTCACATTTCCACTGGATTTTCCCCATGGGAGGCAGTAAACTGGCAACATGTAATACAGCGAAAAGGGGGATCGAGAGATGAAGGGTTTTTTCGCCGCGTTGCTCATGTTGCCGTGTTGGGTTCTGGCAGACGTCTCGCTGGGGACAGTGACTCTTCAGACGGCTGCCTCTCAGGAGCGAAAAGCTATGCAAATTGTGATCGAGACCAATTTTGGAACCATAACGGCTGAACTGTACCCTGACAAAGCACCCGTGACGGTCAGCAACATGCTCGCCTATATCGACGCCAAGTTTTACGACGGGACCATCTTTCACCGCGTGATCGACGGCTTCATGATCCAGGGCGGCGGCTTCACCAAGGACATGGTACAGAAAAAAACCAACGCCCCCATCAAGAACGAGGCCGACAACGGTCTCCGGAACGAACGCGGCACGCTGGCCATGGCCCGCACCATGGTCGTGGACAGCGCCACCAGCCAATTTTTCATCAACCTGACCGATAACAGCGGACATTTGAACTTCAAGGCCAAGACCGACGCAGGCTACGGATACTGCGTGTTCGGCAAAGTCATTGAGGGCATGGACGTGGTGGACAAGATCGCGAAGACCCCGACCGGGTTTTCTGGTCGTCACCAGAACGTGCCGCTGGAACCGGTGGTCATCACCAGTATCCGACGTAAAACCGAGGCAGCCGCGCCCGCCACACCTTGAATCCAAGCAGCGCGACCCCTGCATCCCCCCCAATTCCATTCCATGTCAGCCAGCACGTACGACGACAAGCACATACAGACCCTTTCAGCGATTGAGCATATCCGCAAGCGTACCGGCATGTATATCGGCCGGACCAGCGACGGCGGCCAATACGAAGACGGAATCTACATCCTCCTGAAGGAGGTGATCGACAATGCCGTGGACGAGTTCATCATGGGCTACGGCAAGCGGGTCGAGATCTCCCTGTCGTATAACACCGGCGAGGTCACCGTCCGCGACTACGGCCGCGGCATTCCGCTGGGCAAGGTGGTCGAGTGTGTCTCCCAGATCAACACCGGCGGCAAGTTCAGCGATGATGTCTTTCAGTTTTCGGTGGGTATGAACGGCGTCGGCACCAAGGCGGTGAACGCTCTCTCCACGGAGTTTGAGGTGCGTGCGTTCCGCGACGGCGAATACTCTGAAGCCCTTTTCCAGCGCGGTCAACTCATCTCGCAGAAGCGCGGCAAGTGTACCTCGCCCCAGCGCAACGGCACTTACGTGCGTTTCACGCCCGATCCTGACATCTTCAAAAAGTATCAGTTCCGCGAGGAGCATGTACTGCGCCGCCTACGCATGTACGCCTATCTCAATGCCGGACTGACCCTGGAACTGAACGGCAACAGGATCGTTTCCGAGAACGGCCTGCTGGACCTGATCCACGACGAGGCGCAGTTTGAAAAACTGTACCAGCCGTTCCATTACCGTTCGAAGACGCTGGAGCTGGTCTTCACGCACACCAACCGCTTCAGCGAAGAGTACTACTCCTTCGTCAACGGTCAGTTCACCAACGACGGCGGCACGCACCTGTCGGCCTTCAAAGAGGGCCTGCTCAAAGCGGTCAATGAATTCAGCAAAAAGAAGTTCGACGGCGATGACGTGCGCGAGGGCATCATCGGAGCGATCGCGATCCGGCTTAAAGATCCGATTTTCGAGTCGCAGACCAAGAACAAGCTGGGCAACCAGGAGATCCGTTCCGATCTGGTCGCCGAAATCAAGCGCGTCGTCGAGGAGATGCTGCACCGCGAGCCGGCCGAAGCCGCCAAGCTGATCAGCAAGGTCGAGGAGACCGGCAAGCTGCGCGCCGAGCTCAACGCGGTCAAAAAGCTGGCGCGCGAGCGCTCGCGCGCGGTGTCCGTCCGCGTCCCGCAGCTCAAAGACTGCAAGCGCCACCTGAACAAGCAGAAGGGCACCGGGCTCGACACCATGATCTTCATCACCGAAGGTCAGTCCGCCGCCGGCTCGATCGTGAGCTGCCGCGACGTCAACACGCAGGCGATCTTCACTCTCAAGGGCAAGCCGCTCAACGTGTGCGACGCAAAACGCGACGCGCTGTACAAGAACGTCGAGATTTACAACCTGATGCAGAGCCTCGACATCGAAGAATCGGTCGACCGCCTGCGTTACCAAAAGGTGATTCTCGCCACCGACGCCGATGTCGATGGCCTGCACATCCGCAACCTGATGATCACCCTCTTCCTGCGCTTTTTCGACCGGGTCATCAAAGAGGGCCATCTCTATCTGCTGGAGACGCCGCTCTTCCGCGTGCGCAACAAGAAGCAAACGTTTTATTGTTACAGTGAAGAGGAGCGCCTGGCCGCAATCGCGGCCTGCGGGAAAAATCCGGAAATCACCCGCTTCAAGGGCTTGGGAGAAATCTCCCCGGATGAATTCAAGAACTTTATCGGTAAGAGCATGCGGCTGACACCGGTTGACAGCACACGCGACCGCGATCTTAAAGATACGGTCGAATTCTACATGGGGCGCAACACCCAGGAGCGGCGCCAGTACATTATGGACAACCTGGTGATCACCGAGGAATCGTTGTCGTGAGCAAGTCTTCAGGAAAACCGAAACGGAACAGGAAGGCGGAAGCCAGCACCGACCAACCGCCCAGCCTGTTTGATGACATGACGCTGTTTGACGCCGTCCCGACCGCGCCCGCTGAAGACGAAGACGATGCCGAAACAGGCCTGTCGGGGCGGGAAGGCAGTCTCTCGGCCGCCGAACGCCAGGCTGCGGCCAGTGCGCATGGTGGTGATGGCCCGTTGCGCGAGTTGATGGACAGTAACTTCCTTCAGTTCGCCTCCTACACCATCTGCAACCGCGCCATCCCGACGGTCGAAGACGGGCTGAAGCCCGTGCAGCGGCGCATCCTGCACAGCCTGTGGGAGAAGGACGACGGGCGCTTCATCAAGGTCGCCAACGTGGTCGGCCACACGATGCAGTACCACCCGCACGGCGATGCGTCGATCGCGGATGCCATCGTCAATCTGGCCAACAAGCGCTACCTCATCGAGGGTCAGGGAAACTACGGCAACATCTTCACCGGCGATCCCGCCGCCGCCTCGCGTTACATTGAATGCCGTCTCACGGAGCTTGCTCGCAACGAGCTTTTCAATCCCAAGCTGACCGCCTTCATCCCCAGCTACGATGGCCGCAACAAAGAGCCGGTGCTGCTGCCTTGTAAACTGCCGCTGCTGCTGATGCTCGGGGCGGACGGTATCGCCGTGGGTCTCTCCACCGCGATTCTGCCGCACAACTTCATCGAGCTGCTGGAGGCCCAGATCGCGATCATCCAGAAGAAGCCGTTTCAGGTCTTCCCGGACTTCCAGACCGGCGGCATCATGGATGTCTCGGAGTATGAGGACGGCAATGGCCGCATCAAACTCCGCGCCGTGATCGAGCACCGCCAGCACAACAAGCTCGCGATCACCGCGCTGCCGTTCGGCCAGACCACCGAATCGCTGATCGCCAACATCGAAGAGGCGATCAAGAAGAAAAAGGTGCCGGTCAAACAGATCAACGATTTCACGGCAGAAAAGGTCGAGATCGAATTGACGTTGAACGTGGGCGCGACCCAGGATCAGACGATCAAGGCACTCTACGCTTTCACCGCCTGCGAATCCTCCCTGTCGAGTCGTCCGATCGTGCTCTACCGTAACCGGCCGCGCGAGATGACGGTCAGCGAGATCCTGAAAGCATGCACCGACCAGCTTCTGGATCTGTTGCTGCGCGAGCTTGAGTTGCGCCGCAAGGAACTGGACGACCTCTTCCACAGCAAGACGCTGGAACAGATCTTCATCGAGGAACGCATTTACAAGCGCATCGAGGAACAGACCAGCTATGAAGCGGTGCAACAGGCGGTACTCGATGGCTTCAAGCCTTTCCTCAAGCGGTTGCGCCGCGAGGTCACGCTGGAGGATGTCGAGTCGCTGCTGCAGATCAAGATCCGGCGCATCTCGCGGTATGACATCGAGAAGAACCGCCAGGAGATTGAAGGCATCCTGCGCGAAGAGCAGGAGGTCGCCGAGAATATCAAGGGGTTACGCGGATATGCGGTACGCTACCTGAAAAACCTGGTCAAAAAGTACCGGCCCCTCTATCCGCGCCTCACCCAAATCGCCGAATCGCCTTTCGGACAGATCGAGGTGCGCGCCCTCACGGCCACCGAACTGTCGCTCAAGATCGACCGTGAGAACGGGTATATCGGCACCGACATCCGGAATGGTGAAGAGCTTTTCAAATGTTCGTCACTCGACAAGATCATCGTGGTCTGGAACGACGGCCGGTACAAGATGATGCCGCCGCCCGACAAATTCTTTGTCGACAAGAAGGGCGCGACGTACTGCCAGGTCTTCGACCGGGACAAAGCGTTCACCTGCGTCTACACCGAGCCGCACTACGGCTTCACCTACATCAAACGGTTCGCCTTCGGCGGCGCCATCCAGAACAAAGAGTACCGATTGGCGCCAGAGGGCAGCAAAATCCTCCTGTTCGAGGAAGATGTGCCCGACGCGATTTACGTCAAATACAAGCCGGCGAAGTCGCAACGCATCCACCAGCAGATGTTCACGCCCTCTGACGTGCTGGTGAAAGGCGTGGCGGCGAAGGGTATCCAGATGACCTCCAAGGACATCGCCAAAATCGCCACCAAAAAGCCGGGCTGGTGGGATGACAATGAAACCCCGCCGAAAGGCGTACTGACCTGAGCAGGCATGTTACCGTGTGTTCATGTTGCTTGCTTTCAACATGAACGACCGAACCTCTCCAAAGGGAATCGGGGGCTGGTGCGAGACCTCCAGTTGTACTGCGATCTCTGTCGGCAGCGCCGCTGCGTCCGTTCCCGCTGTTCGGAACAGATCGATCTCGCCGAAATCGGCATCAGCCAGATAAGGCACGTCTGCAGTGCGACCGTCGTGCCGCGGCGGCAACGGATGACGGCCGAGCGTCCGTCCGCTGGCCTTTTCACGAACCCGGAGTGTCACCGCATGTTGCCGGTCGCCGGCACGCCAGGTCGCGACCTGCGTGTTACCGACCACGACCCGCGCACGTACGGGACGCCCCGACGCCACAGCGATCACTGCACCATTTTCCGCCTCGCGCCATGCGCCGTCCACGTCGCGAATCTCTAACCGCGTAAACTCCGCGTCCAGATATTTGGGGGGATTGGTGCCGTCGCACGGCACATTGCCCACCGCAAGGCTGATCGCCTCCGCTTGGCTCAGACCAAGGCCCGGGGAACGCACCCCCAGCATACGTCCTGCCTGACGCGCGACACGATAAGCGGCGGCCCCCTCGTGAAAAGCCGCACGCCAATATCCGCCCGCGTGCGCGTCGCGGTCAAAGGCGAGCCACTCGGTCGGCACCACCGGTTCACGCTCCTTTTTGAAGCGTGGCGCATACGCCCGGATCAGGCTGGCGGCAGGTCGTTCCACACGATCCGGTTCAATGATCCCGAAATCACTGCGCTCCCCCACCCGGTAACCGCCGACCCACCACCATGGCACAGTGCCCACCGCGCCCGCCTCCAGGCCGGTCCGATAAAACCGTTCCGAATATCGCCCCTGCCGCTCAATCGCCGCCGGATCCTGCGTCATGCGCACGCCGTCCCACACACTGAGACCGAACTCCGACCAGACCACCGGCTTGCCCCCCGTCGTGAACGACACATACCGCGTGATGAATCCGATCGCGTCTTCCCCTTCATCGGTATCCGGAATCGCATAGCCTTCGGGACAGATGAAGTCGATGTGCTTGACCGGGCCACTGAGCGCAAAATCATAGGGCAACGTATTCCCCTGACGAAAACTGATCAAATGGTTCGGATCCAGTTCGCGCAGACGGCGATGCGCCTTGCCCCAAAGCCGGCTCGTGAGCGTATCCATGAAGCGGCGGTATGCGGCCATCTGCACACGCCACGCGCCGTCCTCGCGGAACCAGGCGTCCGGCGGAGAGATCACACGGCCATCTTTGCCACGCCGCGCCCTGATGCCCCAGTCGCGTTCGGCGCGCGCCAACGACCCGTAACGCTCGTCGATCCACTCACGCCACGCGCCGTCCCACCGTGCGCGCGCCGCATCGTCTTTAAACACATAATTTCCCGGCTCCCAGATCGTATCGTAGGCGAAGACCGTGGCGTTGCCAGGCAGTCGCGCCCGTTCCAGATACGCTTTGAGATCCGCTTCCTTGAAAGCCAACGGCGAGGCCTGTCCCATAAACAGGTTCACATAGATGCCGTGCCTGCGGCACCGCCGCAGAAAATCGAGCAGGTTCCGATATTCGCGTTGCGGCGGCGCCTGGATGCTGACCATGTTGACGCCCAACTCCGTCAAATGCCGCAGGTCGCGCTCAACCTCTTCCGGCGCGTAAAACGGGTCGCGCAACCAGCCGGCCCAATAATCGGCATGATCCATACCCGACACATAGAGCGGCCAATAGTTCATCCCGACCGGATACCACCGCTTGCCCTCTAGCCAGAAATTACCGTCGCGTGCCGTGATAAACGCTTCGCCCGGATCAGACTCGGGCGACAGCACCGCGAAGGTCTGGCTGACCGTCTCCTCGCACACACCGTCAGAAACTGTAATCCGATAGCGATACTCGGCCGGTCCGGACGGCGGTTGCCATATGGCCTTGCAATCGGCGGCGCCATGCGCGAACGTCCGCGGCACCTGCGTACGCCACACCGTACGTCCGTCACGCTCTACGCTAAACGTTACTGTGCCCTCGCGCGGTGTTGCGACGAACCGCCGGATCGATGCTCCGAATGTGATCGGCTCGCCCGGCCAATACGCGAACTGTTCGGGGCCGGCCGTTTCGACCAGGGTGCCGCGCGTCACGCGTTCGACTGCCGACACCACACGCGCCAGCACAGCCGGCGAACTCCATACGGCGGGGTCACAATAACCGAATCCGGCAAAGACACTTCCAGCCCTGTTTGAGTGGCAGTTCAGCGCCAGCCATTCGCATGCACCGCCCGTTTTAGCGTCAGACCGACGCGCCTCGGCGAGCGTCACAAAACGCCACTTCGCGCCGCGGCCATAGCCTTCACCGCGCGTACGCGGAATCGCGCACACCACATCCCGACAGAGTATGCCTGCCACTGACACATCCCCCGTCACTGTGTGCGTTTTGTAACGCGGGTAGAGCCCTTCCAGCGAAAGATCCGCAGGCGGCAGCGCAAGATCCGCCGCAGCCAACGGATCGCGTGCCGATCCCACATCGGTCAGCCACACCGTATGCGAGCCGCCGACCATCGCAGGCGTATGCGAGGCTGACATACCGAAACAGATGCGTACCGCCTGTTCCGCACGCAAGCGGTCATTCTGCCCGCCGCGCTTCCCCTTCGTCGGCGAATCCTGCCAGTACTGGAATGCGGCCAACGGCAGACCGACCCGACGCCATGCGTGGGTTAACTCGGCCACGGCGATCCAGCGCGAACCGTCTCGCTCCATGATCTCCACCGCAAGCTGCGCCATGGGCTCGCCGCTTCTCGCAAGAAAGGTCACAAAGTCATGACCGGGCCCGAACAACTGGGATACCTCGGGCGAGTGGCGAATCTCCCAGCCTTGTAACCGATCAAAATCCATGCGTAGGCAAGAGTTGCCCCCGGGCCCTTCTGGCACGAGCGTGAAGGTGTTATTCGCATTACCACTGGAAGTCGCCCGACGCCACGCTTTGAGATCCATGCCTGCCTTGATTTCAAACGGCCGATACGCGGGCTCAACGCGTTCCGCCAGCGCCGCGCGCCCGGCCGCGTCGAGCCAATGCCCGTCGACGCGCCAAAGTGACCGGCCGGCGAACGGACCGCCGATGCAAAACGTGTGGACACCTGCGCGCGCCAGACGGTCCACCGTCCTGACCGCGCCAGCCGGCAGGGCGTCGCCGTGTGTCAGCATCAGCACGCTGAACCGTTGCGCCACCAGGGCTTCAGGATCGAGAAGCTGATCCGCCGTCAGCCGCGTGACCTCAAACCCTTTGGCGGTCAACGCGTCGGCCAAACGTGCGTTCGCCGAACGGTCATGTCCGGGCAAGGTATCGTCCAGCAACGCCACGCGGCGGGAGTCGTCAGCCGCCTGCCCTCCCTGTTGGGCTTCCCCCCGCACTGCCACGCTGTATAACATCAATGCGGTCGCCAGCCAACCGATCCTGTCCAACCGAACAACTCTCATCTTCTTCTCCTTTTGACACGTGTTACGATGAGCCAATGTGTGTTCGTTATTATGGCCATAAGACGGGGAAATCAGCAACGTTACACCTCAGAAAATAAAAACGCCGCTCCCGCACAAGCAGGAACGGCGCTCTGTCTCGAAACAATCAGCGAGGCGGTTTACTTCGCGATGACCTTGGCCATCTCGAGCACCTTGTTGGAATAACCCCACTCGTTGTCGTACCACGCCACGATCTTGACGAAGGTCGAGTCGAGCATGATGCCGGCTTCGGCGTCGAAGACCGAGGTCTTGGCCTCGCCGCGGAAATCGGTCGAGACGACCTTGTCTTCCGTGTAGCCGAGGATACCCTTCAGCTCACCCTCAGCGGCCGCCTTCATCGCAGCCTTGATCTCATCGTAGGTGGTTTCCTTCGCGAGGACGGCCGTCAGATCGACCACCGAGACGTCGGAGGTCGGCACGCGGAACGCCATGCCCGTGAGCTTCTTGTTCAACTCGGGGATCACCTTGCCGACCGCCTTGGCCGCGCCGGTGCTCGACGGGATGATGTTCTCGAGGATGCCGCGGCCGCCGCGCCAATCCTTCTTGGAGGGACCGTCCACCGTCTTCTGCGTCGCCGTGGCGGCATGCACCGTGGTCATCAAGCCCTTGACAATACCGAAGGTGTCGTTCAGCACCTTGGCGACCGGCGCCAGGCAGTTGGTCGTGCAGGAGGCGTTCGAGATGATGGTCTGGCCGGCGTAGCTCTTGTGGTTCACGCCGTAGACGAACATCGGGGTGTCGTCCTTCGACGGCGCCGACATGATCACCTTCTTCGCGCCCGCCTTGATGTGCGCCTCAGCCGTCTCCTTTGTCAGGAAGAGGCCGGTCGACTCGACCACGATCTCGGCGCCGACTTCATCCCACTTCAGAGCCGCCGGATCCTTCTCGGCCGTCAGGCGGATCTTCTTGCCGTTCACGATCAGGTTGTTGCCGTCAACCGCGACTTCGCCCTGGAACCGGCCGTGGACCGAATCATACATCAGCATGTACGCCAGGTAATCGGGATCCAGCAGATCGTTGATGCCGACAATTTCGATCTCGTCCGAGAAATTCTTGATCGCCGCGCGGAACACCATACGGCCGATGCGGCCAAACCCATTGATACCAACCTTGATCGCCATTTTCTTTACTCCTTCGCTGTTTAAGGACAACAGAGACGGGCCTTGCCGACCCAACCATGCCGGAACCCGCCGCGCCATCCGGCCGTTCATCCGGGAAAATAACCGGCGATCCCTACATGGATGGCGATATAGGATACGTATTCCCCCGCCGCCCGTCAATTGGGATTTCAAAAAAATCGATACATTTCCATCGAATCTGTATGGACGCTTTACAGTTTCCCCTCGCACAGGTAAGCTACGTGCCACACTATGAAACCGGGCCGATCACGTGATTTCCTGACCGCCTACCCCCCGCCGGAGCGTGACTCACTCATCTGGGGCGTCCGCGTGCTCGATGCCGGCTTTGAGGCTTTCCCGCCCGGCAAACCCTATCCCGCCAAAGAGCACCACCCGGCTCCTTATCTCTACGACTGGGAAAAGGGCCGTGTCTTCTCTGAATACCAGATCCTGGCCATCACCCGCGGCGGCGGCATACTCGAGACGGCCACCTGTCCGCATCTCGAAGTCACCGCCGGCGACCTCTTCATTCTTTTCCCCGGTGAATGGCACCGCTTCCGCCCCGATCCCGCCACCGGCTGGGACGAGAACTTTGTGGGATTCGACGGCGATTACGCGCGCCATCTGATGCATGCCTTCTTCACGCCCAGCGAACCGATCTTGCGCGGTGCCGCCACCGAAGAGACGGTGCGACTGATCCGCAAGATCGTCCATCACGTTGGCGACACCTCGCCCGAAACCGCGCCGCTGGTCTTTGCCGATATGATCACGCTCATCACGCGACTCGTGCTCTTTACCCGCGTGAACGCCTCCAGCGAGTGTCGGACCGCTCGGCTCAAAATCACCGCCGCTCGCGAACAGATTATCGAACGCGCCTTCCAGCGCATCGATTTCCGTGCACTGGCCGCCTCGCTCGGCATGAGCTACACCGTCTTCCGCCGCCTGTTCCAGAAAGAGACCGGCCACGCGCCGCTCGCCTATCAGTTATTGACCCGCATCAACCGGGCGCGCGTGCTCCTGCAGCAGACTGACCTCTCCGTCACCGAGATCGCCCACCAGACCGGCTTCTCCAACGTCTTTTACTTCTCCAAAATGTTTTCCAAACACTCCGGCCAGACCCCTACCGCCTGCCGGCGGGCAACGGCCGCGAACCGTGACTCACATGCACATGGATCCGCCCACTTTGAGCGAAAAACTCCTCCATACCTTGAGAATTGAACGGTTTATCGGGGCTTGACATTAGACCTTTCGCAGCAGCCTCAATACGTGCGCCGTCGGCCGACACAAGGCCCGTTGGTCTTCGACCGAGCCGCCATCTTTCCGTTGCTGCCTCAGTTGCCTTGCCATGGCGATACATTAGCATACCGCGAAAACGCTCCGCATCTCTTGATTGTCTAATGTCAAACCCCGCGTCCCGCTGTTACGACAAGGGTGGGCGGCAACGATGTCACCGCCCACCCCATGTCAGTCAGTCACGTGACCATCAAGGCTCGTCGAACGTGGCCTGAATCTTGAAGAACATCCGCGGGGCCTCACCGGACAGCGGTATGACCACCACCATTTCGCCATAGTAACCATCCGCCGACGGGATGAAGGTTGTTTCAAGTCCAGAGGCCTCAACCCAGACTCCCGTCAGCAGGTCCGAACACTGCATGACTTTATAGGCAAAGGTGGTCGTTTCTGTCCCTCTAGCCGCAACCGGCATGAGGGCCGAGAAGCGCAGAGTCAGGGTACTTCCGTCATCTGAAGCCTGGAGGGTGGTCACCTTCATGGTTTTGCGTAAGTACTCCTCGTCCGTCTCGACAACCTCGATCTCGATCAGGCCTTCGGTGGAGAGCTCTCCATCGCTGACGGTGTACGGGAAGGAGAACGTGGTGCCGATATCCGAAGTCTCGCCGAGGAATCCGAGCAGACCATCCTGACGAGCAGTGTCGAGTCCGGCGGGCGGATTGGGCACGATCACCGTGAGGGCATCGCCGTCGATGTCCTTGCACCAGTCAAGTGGATCGAACGCCAGCGAATGTCCCGCAACGGCCACCAGACGGATATGGCCTGCCACAGGAGGATCATTCTCGTCCAACACGGTGATCACCAGCGCGGCGCGATTCGTTCCGCCGCGTCCGTCATCGACCTCGACGAAGACGCGGTAGGATTGCCGCTTCGCATAGGAGAGCGCGATCGCGGTCTTGAGCGCGGCACCCTCGACGACGAAGCTGGCGTTGCCCGTGTCATTCGTTCCGTCTCCATCCGCCAGCCGGAAGACCAGCATGTCGCCCGTGTCGTCGTCGTCCGCCGCGAAGTTTCCGACCACGCTGCCGATCGGCGCGTGTTCGCCGATGGTGGCGTTGTCGAGGCGCAGGTTGTAGGGCACCAGGTTCGACAGTTCGGCATCGCTGTACCAGGGCGTGAAGGCGACCTCTCCGACGATCAGGGCCCCTGTGCCACCGGGATTTGCGGCGTGGGACGGTCCGGCCGCGCTGCCCCACCAGTTGGACACGGCGCTCGCGGCGGCCCCGTCTTCGATCACCAGCCCCAGCAGCACGCTCACGTCTTCACCACCGATCGCGTTGTCCGCGAAGGTGGTCAACGAGCCGCCGTTCATCACCTTGATGGCGATTTCGTTATCGTACAGCCCGTTCCGCGTGACAGAGGCGGTTCCGCCGTCGAGCAGAATGGCAATCTTGTTGCCGACAAACGTCGCCGCGTTGTTGCCCTGGATCGTGGCATCACAGACTTTCGCCAGCGGGCCGTCATAAGCCTCAGGATGCACAAAGAGGCGCACGCCGACATCGCAGTTCTGGATCATGTTCGCGTCACCCGGTTCCGTGCCGCCGATCACAGCCTGCACAGTGTGCTCGCGGTCGTCGTAGTCCTCGGAACCGTTGCCGCTGCGATAGAGGTCGATGCCGCGCGCAAAACCTTCAATCAGATTGCCCTTCAGGATCGCGTAGCAGGCACCATCCATCCCATCGCCGAAGAACCGCATGTCATCGGTCATGAAGACGCCCGTTCCGCGTCCAGGCTCGGTTCCGTCGCTGTCCGTGGCGTAGAAACGGTTGCCCTTCAGGATCGGCGCCGCAGCGTTCGCAGGGGCCGTTTTCGAACGGTTGATGAACATCCAGACCGCACTGTCCTCGCCCGCGGCGTAAACCGTATTGTTCTGGATCACCGGCTGCCCGGTCTTGGTCCACCAGCACTCGATGCCATCATCGGCCGCCGCACCGCCGTCCAGGTAGATGACGTTTCCGTCTGCGAGCGTCTCTCCGCCGATGAACGTGCTGGACACGCCGTACAGCACATTCATGCCAATGCCCTTGATCACATTGTTGCGCACATGGATCGTGTTCCGATACACGCGCGTGACAGGCGTCGGGGAGAGGTTGCCGTTGACGTCGCCGACGATGCAGATGCCTTCGCTTCCGTACAAGGGATCGTAGTCGCCTGTCCAGACCGTGTTGTCGTAAACATCCATGTTGGCGCAGTACACGTAGATGCCGCGGTAGCCCGCGTTCGTCACCGTGTTGCCCGCGATCTCGCCGGCATGCGTACTGTAGATGCCCAGGCTCGGATAGGCGTTGAAGCCCATGTTTTCCACCCAGCAATCGCGGATCGCACTGCCTGTTCCACCCTGCCCGACGGTTCCGGTCCGCATGTTGATGCCGTAGAGATAGGTATTGCGGACCGTCAGCGAGGCCAGGACGACATTGCTGTGGATGTCGCCGTTGGCCATGACGCCCGCGCGGAAGTTGCACTTCCCTGCCGTCAGCGCGGCATTGGCCTGGCCGTCGATGGTCAGGTTGGTCACCGTCACATCGCTGGAGGCGATCACAAAACCATGTTGATAGACGCCGGTGAATCCGCCGTCTGTCAGATTGTCGTCCTCCGCCGCCGGCGCGACGACCACGCCGTCGCGCGATTCTCCGATCAGCGTCACCGCCTTGTCGAGCGTCGTGTTGGAGTCGATGTAGAGGCCGTTGGCGATATATACGGTGCCGCCCGCAGCCACACCGGCGACTGCGCTCCTGATCGAGGCGAAGTGTGTGACGCCCCACCCTTCCGTCGCCGGGGTGAAGTCGTCGTCAACCCAAACGAGCATCGGCACTCCCGGCACAGAGGTATAGATCCCGCCGTCGCTCCCGACAACTTCATAGCCGTCGACCGTGGTGAGTGTAAGACCGCTGTGGCCGTTGACGTCGATGATGACCGACTGGTTCGCGGCAAGCGTGACGGTGAGGTTGTCCGCAAGGAGCGTGACGATGTCGCCGGGCTGCGCCGCCGCAACAGCACCCGCGAGCGTCGCGTGGTACTTGCCCGCATATTCGCTGCCGATCCGCGCTTCGGGATCCACCATGGCGGTGCGGAGCCATCCGTCGTAGAGCGGCACGGGCTCGACAACCGTGCCGTTGGCCGTCACGGAGCACGTTCCCGAGTAGGTGTTGTTGAGATAGACGTGCGGCTGCTCGACGTTGTTGTCCGTCGTGCAGCCGGAGATCAACCCGCACTGCGGCGTGTACCGATCCGTCAGCACTTGCGACGAACCGTCGGGGGTCAGTTCAAGGATCGAGACGTTCTCCACGGTGTTGTGGAGGAGGTCGATGCTCCTTTCCACCTTGCCGACGATGCCGCCGACGCCGAAGCAGGCCTTGATTTCCATGTTCTTGACGTCGCAATAGGCGATGTGGTTCTCGCCAGCGTAATCATACCCCACGATGCCGCCGTAATAGGCGAAGCCCGCGGTCGAGCCGTTGTTCGCGTTGGCCAGAATGCACGACCCCGGATCCGCCAGGATGTCGCAGTCCTCGACATTGCCGAAGAAATAGCCGACGATGCCCCCGACGCCTTTCCCGCGGAGAGGGGAGAAATTCACCGCGCCGGTCAGGTTGACATTCGTGATGCCGCCGTAGCAGAAGCCGACCAACGCGCCGATGTAGCTGTAGTTCTGATAGCTTCCCGCCGTGATGGTCACGCCGTTGAAGGTCACGTCCTTGAAGGTGATGTAGTTGTCGCCCGTCCACGCATGGCCGAAGAAGCCGGTGTACTGGTTCTGGTGCGTCAACTGGACGACCTTGGCGTAGTTGTAGATGTAGAGGTTCGAGATCGTCCTGCCGCCGCCATCGAAATTGCCCTGAAACGCACGGCCGGCCGTCCCGATCGGCCGCCAGTTCAGACCGTCCAGATCGATGTCCGCCGTCAACTTGAACCACTTGCCATACGTCGCGATCGTGCCGGCGTTGACGCCGTTCCGGAAGCAGAGCGCATCCTCGACCGACCCGATCTGATACGGATCCGTCTTCGTGCCGGAACCCGCCAGCGCCGCGGAAGGCGTCAGCGCCGTGACGACATAGTCGTCGCCCGTCTTGACGACCCGGCTGTTGAGCGCCATGAAGTGCTGGATGGCGGTCGGACTGGAGGCGGTATAGGTTCCGGATTCAATCCAGAGATTGCCGTAGTTGGCCGTGCCCAGGGTTCCCCGGAGCTCGCCGCCGAACACCCGGAGCGTCGGGGCCGTGGCGGGATACGCCGTCGTCGTCGCCGTGGGGTGCTGGACGGTCAATTTGGCGACCTTGACCACGTGGCCGGCCAGGTCGAGGGCATACGTGCCGGACTCCCGGCTGATCTCAAGCGTTTGACCCGACACGTCGATATCGTCGAGGATCGTGATCGTCTCGCCGTCCTGCACTGCGGCGATCGCCTCGGCGAGCGTCGCGTAGTACGTCTCGCCGACCTTTGCGACGAAATCATGCTCGAAGGCGGCGATCGTCGAGAAGTGGCTCACCAGGATCGTCACCACGCCCGTGGCCGCGTCGTACGCGATGTCGTCGCCCTTGAAGATTTCGATGACATTGCCTGCGTCATCGGCGTGGACGATCGTCTGAGGACGGAAACCGGTGAACAGCGTGACCGCGATCTTTTGGTTACGGTCGATCATGTCGTTCGTGACCGGGACCGTCTGCTCGAGAGTCGTCCCTCCCGAGTTGACCGACACCTTCGCCTCGGGCTTGAGGCTGAACGCGACGTAGCCAGCGGCCTCGTCCGTCGGGGGCTGGTAGGCCACCGGCGCCACCTTGACTTCGACCTTGACCTCGACGTGTCCCGCGTCGTTGACGGCTTCCTCGAATTCAGTCCCCGCCGCCTGCATGGCCGCGTCGATGACCGCCCGGATGCCAGACTTCTCATTGCCCGACTCCGCCTCGGCCGTGAGTTTGATACCCTCGACCTTCGTCTCCTCGACGATCTTTTCGGCAACATGCACCTCGTTTCCATTGACGATGGCCGTCGTCTCCGGATCGACGACCCTGGCCAGTTCCTCCTCGTCGACGGCCGATTCGGATGCCGGTGTCACAACGACCGCCTGGGTCCCTTCCCCGTCGCCGATGTCGACCACGGCACCGACGGCCCAGCCGCTGTCGATGGCGACGGCCGCGTAACCGGTGGCGAGCACGACGGCGGGCGGCTCGACGTTGAAGAGACCGCCGGAGACCGCATACGGATTCACGCCGTCAACCCAGTTCTGGAAGACGAACGCGCCGCCGTTCGCGAACGTGAAGCTGCCGCCCGAGATGTGCATCACGGGCTCGGACAGCGCCGTGACCACGGATTCCGCGACGTAGCGGCGGACGCGCAGCGTGCAATTGCCGAACGTGCCGCCCGCGATGTCGAACTTCAGCTTGTCGTTGCGGAGCTTGCAGTCAATGAGGCCGTTGACCGTGCCGCCCGTGACCGAGATCACGGTCATGGAGTTGGCGTTGTCCTTGCCGACATAGCTGTAGGTGTCGACGAAGATGCCCGTGTCGACGATCTCGCCGCCGGAGATGATCACGCTGTTTTGCGAGATCTGCTCATGGGCGTTCTGGACGATGCGCAGCGCGGCGTCGCCGTGCGGTGCGGACAGACGTCCCCCCTCCATGGTGAAGAAGGATCTGACCGGGATGGACCACGCGTTCGCGCTGATGTTGATCGCATAAGACAGGCCGCCGCCCGTGAGGTTCCGGACCGTGCCGTTCCGGAGCGTCAGCTTGCCGCCGCAGTTGTAGATCGTGTTGTTCTCGTGGCCGAAGCCGGCGTCATACTCCGACGCCTGGAACGAGATGGCGCCGTTCGCGCCCTCGCTCGTGTCGTCGATCGTGAGTTCCGCGCCGGTGCCGAGCGTGATCCAGTAGAAGCTCTTCGTCTTGGCCGCAGCCGAGCCGCTCACGGTGCAGCCGTTGAGGTCGAGCGCGATCTTCTTGTTGACGATCGACAGCGTCGCCTCTTCCGCGACGGTCTCGTTCGCGATCATCTTGATCGCCGTGGCCTCCGCGCCGTGCTCCGGCACCGCGGCGATCGCGTCCGCCAGGCTGGCGTACTGCGCGTCGTCGGTCTGGGCGACGCAAGGCACCAGCGTCGTGATGCCGTCCCGCGTCGCGAAGGCCCATCCGTCCGGCGCCGGAACGGCGGCGGGGTCGCGCAGCACGACGATGGGCGCCGGCGGTTCCGTGGAGTGGGACGCGGCTATCGCCTCCGCCCAGTCCTTGAAGTAGGCGTCGCCCACCTTGGCAATGTACGCGGCGATCTCGGACACATTGACGCCCTCGCCATAGCCCGCCTTATTGTTGGCATCCTTGTAGAAAACCTCGCTGGCCTTCTTGCCGTCGAGGATGATCGAGGCGTCCGAGTCCAGGTCGTTGACCGCGACCTGGACGCTGACGCTGTTCAAAGAGTCGCCGTAGGAGCCCGCGCTGCCGTTGCCGCGATCCATCGCCCAGACGTCGGTCAACGTCGCGCAATTGGCATGCGCGAACACCGTGTTCTTCACGTTGATCGTGCAGTCCTGCGAGCGGGCCGTGATGAGGCCGACCTTGTTCTTGTCGTTGTCCGTGGCCGCCACGCTCTCGAGACGCGAATCGAGCACGTCGAGGCGGGCGGTCGAAGCCGAGGCGGCCCCGATCTGGATCAGCAGCGGATTGGCGCAGCCCGTGGCCGTCACGCGCTCCAGATACGACCAGGCGCCGGCGCTCTGGTTGTTCAGGACCGCCTTGCAGTCTTGCAGCGTGACATCCACGATCTGGATGCCGGGCTGGCCGGCTTGCCCATAGAAGTAGCCGCTGCCGACCTGGTTGATGTTCACCGCCGAGCAGTTCGTCACGATCAGGTGTTGCGGATTCGATCCCGACGCCGCGCCGAAAATGTAGCCCTGGCGCGCGGTGTCGCCGCTATTGACGAAGCTGCAACCGTCGATCGTCAGGTTGTGCGCATAGCGCACCTCGTTGCCGCTCATCGCAGTGACGGCGTAGGCGCCGCCGGCGAGGTCGAAGGTGAGCTTCCTGAAGGTCACGGGGCCGCCCGAGAAGGAGTTCTGGCCATCGATCATGAAGATGGTCTTGGGCGAGGCAATCGAGCCGCTCTTCAGCGTGACCTGTGCGCCGTCGGCGGCCGTGACGACCAGCGACTTGAGGTGCGCCTTGTCCTGGCGGATGACGAGGTCGCTCAGGACGTGGGTGCCCGGCTTGACGATCTCGACGGTGTAGTCGCCCGGCGTCGTGATCGCGTTGAACGCCTGGATCGCCGCCTCGATCGAGGCGTACCCGGTCGCGCCGATCTGGGCGACGCGGATCTCGGCGACGGCGAAGGTGGCCGGCGTGGTCGCCGGCGTGACCGCGATCAGCTCGTAGCCGTCGGCGATGACTTCCGCCGCGCATTTCTCGAACGTGCCCCCGACGATCTTGCCGCTCGCGTCGTGGACCACGTCCCAGCCGACGACCACGCGCTCGGGCTGGGTGTAGATGCCGCACTGGCCGGGCGCCTTCGGCAGGTTCTCCGTCACCTGCAGGATCGCTTCGACCATCTCCAGACGACCGACGATCGTACCGCACTGGGCGGCGTCGAAACTCGAGGATGCGTTGTACGCCCCGATCGTCACGTTCTCCACCGTGCAGCCCGTGACATCGCCTGCCGCATTGCCGGTGATGCCGCCGGCGCTGTAATGCTGGACTTCGATGCCGATGTTCTTGACCTTGCAGTCCGTAAACGAGCTGCCCGTCCGGCTCGTGCCGCTGATGCCGCCGACCTGCCAATCGCGCGAAACGATCTTGCCGGCTTCACCGGTGCCGCCATTGGCGACGACGGAGCAGTTCGTCACGGTGAACAGGCCGTGTCCGACGAGGCCGCCGACATAGCCATGGCCGTTGATCTGAATGCTTCCGACGACCTGGACGTTGTCGATCACCACTGCGGGCGTCCCGCTGCCGGCATTGCCGCAGAGCGCACCGACATAACTCTGCGCATGGATGTCGACGTTTTCGATCGTGAGATTCTTGAACGCCGCCCGGTTCGCAACGCGCCCGAACAGCCCGGCGCCGTCCTTGTCGGCATAGGACGTATTGTCGATCTTCAGGTTGCTGATCTTGTGGTCGCACCCGTCAAACGTGCCGTAGAAGGTGGGTTTGTCGACGAGAACCGCCGCTCCGCCGGGGAACGTCTTGCTGTTGCCGATCGGCGTCCACCCCTCGTTGCCAAGGTCGATGTCGGCCAGCAGCTTGACCGTCTTGCCGCTGAAGATGTTGTTCGCGAAGAACTGGACGATGGTGAGCGGCGTGAAACCGCCGTTCGCGTACTGATCAAAGGCATCGGCCGTCGCGCTGTTCACCAGGTCGCGGAAGAAGCAGAGTCCTTCCTTCTTCGTGATGTAGAACTCGGTCGCGGCCGTATACGTCGCGGCGTTCTGGTAGAAGCCCTCGGCGACCTTGAACGCCCCCTCGGGGGCCAGGGGATCGTTATCCGACCAGACGACCTGTCCGTCGAGCGTCACGGTCACGCCGCCCTCGGCCCCTGCGGGCACGAGACCGTCGACCATGAAGAGGCGGCCCGTCGGCTCACCCGCGCCGTCGACGATCTGAACCTTCGCCTTCAACGCAGCATAATAGGCGCTGCTGGCAAACAAGACGGTCGGCATCATCGCCAACACCATCAACAGCTTCTTTTGTCGAGTAGACATAATATGATACCTTTCCTTAACTTACTTGATAAACGTTTTCAGTCTCGTGAGGTATTTCAACGCCCCTCACAGAACCGTACTTGTGGATTTCCCACATACGGCTCTTCGGTTAC
>Ga0208461_1000045_pt1 | contig 116611 bp, 100 predicted proteins | sample AD_JPNTR4_MetaG_FD_184448 | JGI IMG/M metagenome (GOLD analysis project Ga0208461, IMG submission 184448) | Active sludge microbial communities of municipal wastewater-treating anaerobic digesters from Japan - AD_JPNTR4_MetaG (SPAdes) (version 2) | ecosystem: Engineered > Bioreactor >...
CACTCCAGTTTCTTTCAGAATAAGTTGTATTTGTTGTATAGTACTTGTCGCCTATTTGAACAAGCCACTGTGATGGGAAGGCAGTTTTTCCTTCTACAGGGTCACCAATGTAATATGTTTCGAGATTAGGTTTATACAGACAGCGGCCTGTCATCTGGTCTACTCCGACATACTGATATAGCCAGAAATCGTATATTCCGTGACCTTCCAAATACTTCTTGGTACCAGAAATAATACCTGATTCCCTATTCTGCTCAGGAAGCTTTACAATCTTGTTTTTCAGGAAAGTAGCATTTAATCCTACATTCCATCTTAAATCCTTCTTCCTTAAAACATCATAATCAAATTGAAGCTCAAACCCGCGATTAGAAACGGATCCAATATTCTGGGTAATGGTTGCTTCAGCTGAAGAAGTAGATGTGGCCCCTGCAGAAAGAGGAAGATTAACATTGAATAGCAAGTCTTTGCTTCGTTTGTCAAAATATTCGACCGATCCATTCAACCTGTCAAAAATTGTTCCCTCTAACGCAACACCAAAAGAACTGGTCGTTTCCCATTTAATGTCTTTGGCTTCATTCTGCACTTTATAAGCTGCTATACGGTTGGCATTTTGATTCAATGTATATAGAGCCATGTAGGCATAGTAATCTACACCAGCATCATTACCAACCTCGCCATAAGAAGCACGAAGTTTCAAGGATTGAATTTTGTCACGCAAAGGAGCCATGAAATCCTCTTTAATAATGCTCCAACTACCGCCTAAAGACCAGAAATTACCCCAACGGTTGTCGGGATGAAAACGGGATGAACCATCACGACGGAAAGAGGCTTCGACAAAATATTTACGATCGAAGTTATACCTTGCCCGCGAAAGATAGCTCTCGAGCCTATAATTATCCTGATAACCGTCTATTGAAGTAAGAGTTGTAAAATTTACCAGTTCTGTAACACCCTCGAAGGTCTCATTTGTCTTATAAACATATGAGTATGCTCTGTTCCACGAATAATTCTCGTGTCCAACTAATACATCGACATTGTGTTTCCCAAACTCTTTAGTCCAAGTAAGCATCTGCTGGAATGTGTAATTCTTGTAGCGGTAAAAAGTACGAGAAGTACGACCATGATTTCCTGCACCATCACCTATTTCAGCATTGTCATAATCCTGATTTTCACTATTTCTAAGGCTTATATCTCCTTTTATCGAAAGTTTAAAATCCTTTAAGAAAGTGATATCAGTGAAAGCTTGACCTTGTAAAGTATTCCTAAAGGTCCTGTCCATATTCTTCTCAAGTTCCCAAACAATGTGACGGTCCAGGTTCTGAGGACGTGCATAAGAACTTCCCCTGTCATAAATTTTCTTTCCGTTTTCGTCATATACATATTCACCTGTAGCAGGATCATGCACAAAAACAGGATAAATAGGAGACATATTTCGAGCATAATAGAATGGGTTAATATAAGTAGTAGCATGACCTGCATCACCTGTAGAATTGTTTGATATCTGATGCGAGCCGGCAAGTGTAAACCCGGCCTTAAACCAACTTTTAGGAGTAACACTTATGTTGGCTCTACCTGTAAAACGTCTGAAATCAGAAGAGATGACATATCCCTTTTCATCCAGGAAACCTGCTGAGAAAAACATGCTGCTCTTGTCTGTAGCAGCATCTCCTGTTACAGTGTAATCCTGCCTGTAACCATTCCTTTCAATATACTTTGCCCAGTCAAGATCGTCATATCCCGGGAGTATTTTTGCATCAGCAACCAACTTACCATTAGAATCAAAAAGCGCATTGTTTGCTTTGTTATACACATTGTATTTTAAATATGTATCTACAAGTGAAGATGATGCCTTAGCATTAGCCAAAGCCTCAGTAGGATAAGTTGTTGGATTACTTGACATCAAATAATTCCTGTAACCCAGCCACATTGTCTCCATGAAATCATTTGCTCCCATTCTGTCATAATCAGAAATACCCCTTGTAAAAATACCCTGATTGACTGAAGCATTGATAGTTACCTTGTCACTTTTTCCTTTTTTGGTGGTAATAAGAATTACACCGTTGGAGGCTCTATTTCCAAAAAGTGCAGTTGAAGCAGCATCTTTTAAAACAGTGATGTTTTCAATATCACGAGGATTCAGATCTGAAATATTACCTCCAAATGGCACTCCATCCAATACATACAGAGGTGCATTAGTACCATTAATTGAGCCAAAACCACGAATACGAATATCCGGATCAGAACCCGGTTCACCATAAGTACTGTTAACCTGAATACCAGTCCCGGTTCCTTCAAGAACACTTGCTACACTTGAAACAGGCCGTTTTTCGATACTTTTTGTATTTACCGCTGTAATGGCTCCTGTAACAGACTCTTTAGGAGCTGTACCATATGCGACCATTACAACCTCGTCAAGAGCTCTTGTATCGGGTTCAAGAATTACATTAATAACACTCCTGCCTTCGATAGGTATCTCTACAGTCTTGAAACCAATGTAAGAAAAGATAAGTATACCATTTGAAGGAGCATTAATAGTATAAGTACCATTGTCAAATGTGACAACTCCGGATTTAGTTCCCTTAAGCATAACGCTTGCATAAGGGACAGGGGCATTGGTCCCCTGTTCGGTCACTTTTCCCGTAACCTTTATGTTCTGGGCAAAAGTAACCCATGGACACATCAGAAACAGAATTGTGATCATTAAAGTGAATCTTTTCATAAAATGTTTAGTTAAAATGAAACTTTAGTTTGTTTTATAAACAAATATAACCTGATTTTTTAGAATACAAAAAAATCAGCTATTTATAATCCATTACCCTTGAAACGGGAACAACGCTCAAATCTGCTACTCTCGCCGATTTGAACAAAAAATAGCCGGCAATTGCAATCATTGCCGCATTATCAGTAGTAAACTTAATTTCCGGTAAAAAAACCTTAAAATCTCTGTCATTTCCTTCCATAGATACTCTCTCCCTTAGAGCCGAATTTGCTGATACGCCTCCTCCAAGGGCAACTTCCCTGATTCCCGTCTTCTTGACGGCAAGAAGTAACTTCTCCATTAATATATCAATCAGGGTTTTCTGAAAAGAAGCACAAATATCATTAATATTGTTTGATATGAACAACTTGTCATCATTCATTTTATCTCTCAAAAAGTAAAGAAGCGACGTTTTAACACCACTAAAACTATAATCGAATCCTTTTACCTTAGGCTTTGCAAAATTAAATGCTCTGGAATTGCCAAGTTTTGCATATTTATCCACTATAGGCCCTCCAGGGTATCCCAAACAAAGCATCTTGGCACATTTGTCGAATGCCTCACCCACAGCATCATCTATAGTTTGGCCTATAATTTTAAACTTTAAGGGGCTCTCCACAACTATTATCTGAGTATGTCCTCCGGAAACTATGAGTGAAATAAAAGGGAAATGAGGGTACTCTTTATCCTTGTCAGGCTCCTTAATAAAAGGGGATAGCAGATGCCCCTGAAGATGATTTACATCAACTATAGGTTTACCTGTTGCCAGAGACAGTCCTTTTGCAAAGGACGTTCCGACCAGAAGAGATCCCAAAAGACCAGGCCCTCTTGTAAAAGCTATCACATCAATGTCATTCAGGGAAACTTCTGCAAGCTTAAGAGCCCTGTCGACTACTGGTACAATATTTTGTTGATGGGCTCTTGAAGCAAGCTCGGGAATTACTCCGCCATATTTGCTGTGAACCTCCTGCCCTGCCATAACGTTTGAAAGCAACATTTCATTTCTAAGTACTGCTGCAGAAGTGTCGTCACACGATGATTCTATTCCAAGTATTGTAAGATCCATAACTACTATATATCCCGCAAAATTGGTTTATTTTTAACAAACTCCTCCACTATTTTGATTAATTTTGTCATTTAAACGAATCATATATCAACATTTTAAAAAAAATAGCAGTTATCATTTTGTCGTTGGTAATACTCATTCCAGCAAGTATTTACATTGCCCTTCAAGATCCTAATCTCCAAACAAAATTAACAGGAAAAATCGTTGAAAATTTATCAAAAAACATTAAAGCTGACATCTCGATAGGCAAGGTATGCTATCTGTTTTTTAACAAAATCATAATAAACGATCTTTCTATCACATACAACTCAAATATTGATACCCTTATAAGCTGCAAAAAACTTTCTGTAAGTTTTTCTGCAAGGGACGTTTTTTTCAGAAACAGATGCAACATTAAAAAAATTTCACTTTCCGATGGACAATTTAACCTGATAACATGGGCAGACAAAACGACAAATGTCGACAGATGCTTTAACCTCTATAAAAATATTAGCAAGGATACTACTCATATCTTTGACAGTAAAATAAAAATTAATGATCTCCGGGCCAGGAATATTAAGTTCACTTTTCGAGATTTTAGTTCTAAGGCTCCCGACAGACACGGAGAATGTTTGTCTTTCAAAGATTTAGTATGCGACATTTCAGATTTGAGAGTAAAAGATTTTAAAAACAAAGATAAAATGTTCCATGGCAACTTGGTAAATCTCTCATTAGTAGAACAAAAGAGTGGTTTTAGAATTGACAAGTTAAGTGGTAATGCAAAAATAGGCCGAAGAGGAATATTTATTGACGATTTATATTTGTTTGACAGTAAGACTGAATTAAGAGCAGACTATTTAAAATTTCACTTTAATGGAATTAACAGTTTCAAAAATTTTGTTGACAGTGTCAAAATAGAGACATCTCTTGACAACGCTTTCATAAGTTTTAATACGCTCTCTAAGCTCGCACCCACATTAAAAGGGAACAGTCTCTCTATCTATGCCAGCGGAAAAATTGAAGGCACTATCTCTTCTCTAAAAACAGAAGATTTAACCATAACCTCAGAATCAGGACTTTCATTTATAAGTCTAAATGCAAGGATATCAGGTCTTCCTGATATAAGAGAAACTATGCTTTTTCTCGACATCAATGATGCCGAAACAATGGCAAGTGATATATCGAGAATAGTCTCCTCGATCAACAGCAATCAACCGGAGAACTTATTCTCAAAACTATCCCCACTCATTAAATATAGCTTTAGAGGCAGAGTTGCAGGACTATTTTCAGACTTTGTGGCAAATGGCAATTTAACCTCATCAATTGGTGATATTTACATGGATATGCTACTAAGAGAAAATCGTTCAGAACATGGTTTGGATATTGAGGGAAAGCTTCTGGCTAATAACTTTAACATTGGACTTCTTGTTCAAAACAGCAATATAGGCAAGACCACATTTAGAAGTACACTTAGTGGACTAATTAGAGATGAAAGATATGGTGGAAGCAAATTTAATATTGACAGCATTTCTGTCAGAAGAATTGATTTTAAAGACTATTCCTATTCAAATATATACTCCGTTGGAAGCTATGTTGACAATAAATTTGACGGAAGAGTAGTATGCCATGATCCCAATTTGAATTTTATCTTTCAGGGAATATTTGGCCGTTCCTCAAAAAAAGATTCATATTATGACTTCTATGCAGATGTTGCTTATGCAGATCTTGCAGCCCTTAATCTTGATAAAAGAGACTCTGTTTCTGTCATCAGCTTCAAAACCCTGGCGAACTTTACTCATAAAGTTGATGGTGATATTATTGGAACAATAAGTGCTAAGTCAATTGAATACAAAAATAGAGACGGAGAGTTTAATATTGGAGACATAATTATTCAATCGCTGACAAATCAAGACAACTTTAATCTTACCATTAAGTCAGGTTTTGCCGATATTACATATAAAGGTTCAGATTTCATTACCGGATTTGTCGAAAAAGTTTTGAAAACAACTTTTGACCGTCATATTCCATCTCTTCTTGCTAAAAAGGAATGGAGTCCAAATATTGACAGCAGTAAACACTATCGCCTGACAATCAACACATTCAATACAAAGGCCATTAATGAACTACTTCTCCCCGGACTTGACATAGCTGAAAAAAGTGCACTTTTGGTTGAAATTGATGAAAATGACAACCTGAATCTCTCTCTTTTATCTAAAGAGCTGGGATATAAAGATTACAAAATCCATGATCTTTCTTTGAAACTCGATTCCTACAGTAATCATATGCTTTCTGATATCAAGTCATCGGGAATAACTATCTCAAAACTGATGCTCGACAGCAATAGGATAGTTTTTTCCGCAAGCCATGATACTTTAAGCTTACGAACAGCATTTTCCAATGAAAGCGATGTAAAAAACCGCGTTTTACTTAGTACTCGAACAAACATAAGAAGAGAAGTATCCTCTCCAAAACCTATTTTTGACATATATGTCAATCCTTCGAGAATGATCATAAACAACCAGTTATGGTCTCTCTCCCCTTCAAGAATCTTAATAAACAATAATAATATTCAAGTAGAAGGATTTAAAATAGAAAACGACAAGCAGTTCTTTACAGCTGAGGGACGTGTGTCCAATTCTGAAAATGATTCTATTAATTTAAAAATAAACTGCTTTGATATATCATTGTTTGATGCTTTCATGAAAAAACCATTGCATTTTACAGGATTATTTTCAGGAGATATTGTTTTCAAAGAAGCCTTCAATAAACCACAAATACAAATGCATCTTAACGGACAGGCAGTATCAGTGGTAAAAAGAGATATTGGATCTCTAACCATGTCAAGCAAATGGAACAACCCTGAGAAGAAATTAGATTTGATAGTCTTTAACGATTTGAATGGAAAAAGAACAATGGATATTTCAGGCACATATGCTCCAAAAGAAAAATACATTGACATTACAGGTAATTTCAATAACCTGGACCCGGGTTATGCTTCTCCTATTTTTACCGGAATAGTATCTGATATAACCGGAGGCATCAACGGAAAAATTAATTGCAAGGGTCCTATAAACAAACTCGTATTAACAAGTGAAGATGCCTCTCTAAAAGATCTTTCATTCACTGTTGACTATACAAAAGTAAGATATACTATAAATGGGCAAACAAGACTTCACGAAAACGGACTTGTATTTGTAAACACATTTATAACAGACCAGTACGGATCGAAAGGTACCATTAATGGTGGAATTACATATACTCACTTCCGTAATCTTGCTTTCAATACTACTATTAATTTTTCCAATATAGAACTTATCAATCTCACTGAGTCAGATAACAGCACATTTTATGGAAAAGCCTTTGGCAATGGTTATTTCAATCTAAAAGGCACGCTAAAAAAAATATTTATGGAGCTGTCAGCTCAGTCCAATAAAAACACAGAAATACATATTCCTCTTTCAAACGGTAACGAAGCCGTAAATTCCAATTTGTTGAAATTTGTTCAGAACACAAGTTTTACAGCAGATAAAATTACAATTCACCAAACTCAAGAAAAAAAAGAAAAACCAGCATCTACAGAGCTCGAGGTCCAACTTAAATTGAATATCACCCCTGATGCTGCAATGCTCATAGAAATTGACAAGTCTGCAGGTGATGTCATCAAAGGATTTGGAAGCGGACTAATTAGTATGGATATCAAACCTTCAAAACACATTTTTAACATCAAGGGAGACTACTTAATTGAAAGCGGTTCGTATAAATTTGTTCTCCAAGGAATATTTAACAGAGATTTTATTATTCAGCAAGGTGGTACTATCGGCTTTAACGGAGATATTAATAAAACGACTCTCAATCTTACTGCAAAATACAGAACCAAAACATCAATCAACACCTTAATTTCAGATACCAGCTCTGTCAGCAGCAGAAGAACAGTAGACTGTCTGATTAAGTTAACAGGCCCTTTGATGAACCCTAATATCGCCTTTGACATAGAAATACCCGATCTGGATCCCATTACGAAAGCAAGAGTTGACGCAGCACTTAATACCGAAGATAAAGTTATTAAACAGGTAATGTCTCTCCTCGTTTCCAACAGTTTTATTCCGGATATCCAGTCAAGTGTTGTAAATAATTCCACTCTGTTGTATTCCAATGCCACAGAAGTGTTATCCAATCAGATAAACAAAATTTTCAATCAATTGGACATCCCACTTGACCTGAGTTTCAATTATCTGCCTGGACAGAATGGTAGAGATATTTTCGACGCCGCTGTGTCAACACAACTTTTCAATAATAGAGTTATAATCAACGGCAACATAGGAAATGCAAGATATTCAAACAGTACAAACGAAGTTGTCGGCGATGTGGACGTTGAAATAAAACTGGATGATAAGGGAAAGTTCCGTGCCAAGTTATTCTCACATTCTGCAGATCAATTTTCAAATTATTTGGACAACAGCCAGAGAAATGGTGGCGGTTTCGTTTATCAGGAAGAGTTTACAACATTCAAGGAATTGCTAAACAGCATATTCGGAAACAAGAAGAAACGTAAGGCCAAGAATAACTCCAATAATATCAAAGAGTAACTTCAACAATTTTTCCTATTGCAGAACGATCGTAAGAACGTTCAACCCTTATATAATTTCTTGTATATCCATACATTTTACCACCCTTTTGAGTACTCTCAAAAAGAACATATTCTTTTTTACCCTTCTGAGAATCCACAAATTCATCATGCAATATTTTGCATAGAGATTCAAGTCTTATAACACGTTCATGTTTATTTTTTTCATCCACCTGCTCATCCATATTGGCTGCAAGAGTATTTGCTCTTTTGGAGTATGGAAAAACATGAATAAATGCTGGTCGTAGAGTTTTTAGAAAATTAAAACTCTCATTAAATTCGCTCACACCCTCACCTGGAAACCCCACAATCACGTCGACACCTATAAAAGCGTCAGGCATATATCTTCTCACAAGATTAACCTTCTCTCTAAAAAGAGAAGTATTATAACGTCGACGCATTAACGCAAGAATTTTGTCTGAACCCGATTGTAGTGGAATATGAAAATGATGAAGAAATTTAGAATTTTCTGCCACCCATTTAATTATATCCTCAGTTAGCAAATTTGGCTCTATAGAAGATATCCGGTAACGTTCTATACCTTCAACTTTCTCAAGTTCCTTGAGCAAATCAAGAAAATTCTCTCCAGTGCTTTTTCCAAAATCACCGGTATTAACTCCAGTCAAAACAATCTCTTTTATACCTTTTGAAGCTATCTCATTAGCCTCTTCCACCAGAAAATCAATAGGAAGATTTCTGCTTTGACCTCTTGCGAGTGGAACTGTACAGTAAGCACAGTGATAGTCACAGCCATCCTGAACCTTTAAAAAAGACCTTGTTCTGTCATCCGAAGAGTAGGCGGGAAATATGGTGTTAGTATTACTGACAGATAAATTTTTACGAATATGCTTTCCCCCAGTTAATTGAGAAACTCTTAAGAAAACATCCTGTTTGTGATCTGTGCCAATGACTAAGTCAACACCTTCAATATCAAGAATCTCTTCTGGTTTCAACTGAGCATAACAGCCCGTAACTGCAATTATTGCATCAGGATTTTGACGATGAAGCTTTCTTATCGCACTGCGGCATTTTTTATCGGCATGCTCAGTCACCGAGCATGTATTAACAACATACACATCCGCTATTGCCGACGAAGAAACTCTTTCATAACCATTTTCAACAAAAATTCTTGCAAGAGAAGAACTCTCAGAATAATTCAATTTACATCCGAGTGTCAGAAATGCCACACGTTTGGACATTTCCCCCCCTCTTATCCTAAATTCACTATCCATCACTACTAAAACGACATAACCAATTTTGCAGCACCAGCCTGACCTCCAAGAGCTGGATTTAACTTTGAAATAGAAACGGTAGCACCTGTAACTTCCGGGTAATTGTCTCTGATGTTGTCAAGGATTTTTTTGGCTACGCTCTCCAAAAGTTTTGAAGGAGTAGACATCACATTTGCCACAATTTTATAGAGTTCCTGGTAGTCAATTGTATCAGACAGGTCATCACTTATGCCCGCTTTTGTAAAATCAGCACTCACTTTCAAATCTACAACATAACGATTCCCAACTATCTGCTCCTCTCGGTAATGTCCATGAAACGAGAAAAACTCCATCCCGCTAAGCTCAATATAATCACAAGATTCTGTTTTCATTCAAAAATTATTTATTGTTAAGAATATAATAATCATAAAATAAAGACACAAGGTTTCCTGTTCAAATCAACCTTTTCCTTCCCCCACTCAAAAGCTGTTAAAGTACGAATAAATTCTTCCTGCGAAGTAATTGCAGAAGCCACGCAAATCAACTTTGAAGGAGAACATACCTGCACCAGATCAGAAAAGAGAGCATTATTTCTATACGGAGTTTCAATTATTATCTGACTTTGCCCTGTTCTGTCAGAAAGTTTCTCAAGTCTTTTTATTTCAGACTTTCTCTCGTCTGGCTTCACAGGAAGATATCCCACAAAAGCAAAAGATTGTCCATTCATTCCTGAAGCCATCAAAGCAAGCATTAATGAGGACGGACCGACTAATGGAATTACCACGATTCCCTCTCTATGGGCAGCTGCTACCAATAGTGCTCCGGGATCAGCCACAGCAGGCAATCCGGCTTCACTTATTAATCCAACATCCTTCCCCCCAACTAACAGGTTTATATAACTATCTATTAATGAAACAGGTGTGTGCTCGTTCAATTCAAGAAACAATAACTCGTCTATCTTCCCCTTAAAACCACATTTTGAAAGAAACCTTCTTGCACTTCTGATTTCCTCAACCACAAAAACTCTCAAAGGCAGTATTTTACAAATGACTCCCTCTGGAATTACTTCGTTGATTTCACCATCACTAACAGGAGATGGAATAAGGTATAAACTTCCTTTCAATTTTAAATTTTCACAAAGGTAGGAACTTTTTCCTATCTTTAAAGTATGGAAACAGGCAACGAAACAAAGCTTACTTTTTTAGGTACAGGCACTTCGCAAGGTATTCCTGTAATTGGCTGCAAATGCCCTGTATGTACATCCATAGACATTAAAGACAAAAGACTCCGCTCTTCAGTATTGATTGAACAAAAAGGATTGAAAATTGTAATTGATGCCGGACCTGATTTCAGACAGCAACTACTGAGAGAGGACATTGACTCTCTTGATGCAATTCTTATTACTCATGAACATAAGGATCATACCGGTGGCCTTGACGACGTTAGAGCTATTAACTTTCTCACCAAAAGAGCTCTGCCAATATATTGCGAAGAAAGAGTTAAAAGAGCTCTTGCAATGGAATATTCTTACGCTTTCTCAGAATTTAAATACCCTGGTGCCCCTGAATTTGATATAAGAGTAATAAATGAAAACCCATTCGAGGTGTCAAGTCGCATTAACCCTGAAATAAAGGTTAAAATTACACCCATCAGAGTTATGCATTACAAACTCCCTATCCTTGGCTTCCGCATAGGTAACATCGCTTATATAACCGATGCCAACAAAGTAGACAATAAAGAACTCTACAAGCTTCAAGGACTTGATATTTTGGTAATTAATACCGTAAGAAAACAAAGACACATTTCACACTTTTCTCTCAGTGAAGCAATCGAATTTGCACAAACTGTAGGAGCTAAACAGAGTTACCTGACACATCTATCCCATCAGATGCCGATATACGCAAAGCTTGAAAAGGAACTCCCTGAAGGAATATCACAGGCATATGACGGATTGAAGGTCCAGTCAATAGAGTTGCCTTTTGTTGTCAAATAACTCCTGACCCAAGCATCTCCTCGCCATCATACCAAACAGCAAATTGACCGGGAGTCACACTCCTTTGTGGCAGATCAAAAATAATATAGAGCCCCTTCTTAGTTTTAAAGAGTTTAGTATTCTGTAAGGGTTGTCGATATCTGATTCTTACTTGATAGTCACGAATCTCCCCCTCGCTCATTTTCAGATCATCTCTAATCCAGTGAATATTTTCCTCTGAAATAAAAAGTCCTTTTCGAAAAAGACCGGGATGCATACTGCCTTCTCCAACAAAAATCAAGTTCTTTTGAACATCAGTTCCAATGATGAAAAGAGGTTCAGCATGTCCTCCAATATTAAGCCCTTTTCTCTGCCCAATTGTGTAAAAATGAGCACCTTGATGTCTGCCAATAATTTTTCCGTCAGAACTGTTATACTTATACTCCAATGAAAGCTCGTCGAGTGAAAATCTATCTAATAATCCAAATCCCGACTCAAGCATTTCAGCACAAGATTTACCTGCATAAAAGTCAGAAGAAATCTCAACCACATCTCCTTCCTTGGCAGCAAGTTTCTGCTGAAGAAAAAGAGGCAGGTCTACTTTGCCAACAAAGCATATTCCCTGAGAATCCTTCTTGTTGGCCGAAGGAAGTCCTGTTAAAGCAGCAATATTTCTTACCTCAGGTTTAAGCATACCTCCTATTGGAAAAATCACTCTGGATAGTTGGCTTTGAGAAAGCTGGCAAAGAAAATAGCTTTGATCCTTGTTGGTGTCCTTACCGGCGAGGAGACGTGAAATTTCGGCCCCATCCTCATTCTTAATCACCTCCCTGCGACAATAATGTCCTGTTGCCACATAATCAACTCCCAGATCAAAAGCGACATTCATAAAAGCATCAAACTTTATCTCTCTGTTACACATTATATCCGGATTAGGTGTTCTGCCGGCACTATATTCTCTAAACATATAGTCCACAACACGTTCTCGGTAAATATCGCTCAAGTCCGCAAAATAAAAAGGAATATCAAGTTTTTTGGCGACCATTTCAGCTACTACCTTCTCCTCTTCCCAGGAACAATCTCCATGAAGAGTACCCGTTGTGTCGTGCCAATTCTGCATAAATACAGCAATCACATCATGACCGGCTCTTTTAAGCAAAAGAGCAGCCACGCTCGAATCAACTCCGCCTGAAAGGCCAACTGCCACCTTCATAGTAGCTTTGAATATTAAAATAAAAAAAGGGGCAAGCTGAATATATCGCACCGCTACAACCACCTACCCTTGCTGCCTTCCGGCCCTGGGGGAGTTCAGTGGGAGCTGGTCGTATAAGACTTACCCCGCACAAAGATACAATAAATTTCAAAGTGAAGAAAAACTATCTTGGTAAGTTGTCAAAAGCAAATGGCAATAAACCGCTGATTCCATCAATAATCTGAATAATCTTCTCTCCTCCGGTAATGATTCTGATTCTTTTGCCAAATCTCTTTTCTGACTCTGCCAGTACCTGACGACATGCTCCACATGGATATGTTGGTTCCTCACATATATTAGCGTCAACGGCAGCAGTAACAGCCAAAGATTCAACTGCCACATCAGGATATTTTGAATTAGCAAAAAATATAGCTACACGCTCTGCACACAGTCCGGATGGATACGCTGCATTTTCCTGATTACTTGCAGAAATAATTTCACCATTTGATAGTCTCAGTGCGGCACCAACACAAAATCCCGAATATGGGGCATATGAACGTTTTGTAGCCTCTTTAGCAGCATTTAACAATTCCCTGTCCTTTTCATCCAATTCTTCATCGGAATCATACTCAATATAAGGTATAGTAATACTTTTTTTATTCATTTGTTCTTATGGTAATTAGTACAAAATTAGTAATTTTGTAGAATTGAGCATTATTCACATATGTTATTTCAGAAGAAATATCTCTTTGCCGCATCATTGCTGATGATATTTAATAACCCACTCTTTTCGCAAAAAATTGAAAGAAAAGATTATGTGTTGAAATATAAAGATATTGCCATTAATCAGATGCTAACTTATGGCATACCTGCCAGCATAACTCTTGCACAGGCATGTCTCGAATCAGCAGACGGCAATTCCTCACTAGCTAAAGAGGCCAATAATCATTTTGGAATTAAATGTCACAACTGGGATGGAGAAACTTATCTTCATGATGATGATACTAAAAACGAATGTTTCAGAAAATATAAAACAGTAGAAGATTCTTACAAAGATCACTCAGAGTTTCTCAGATACAGAGAAAGATATCAATTTCTTTTTGATCTAGATCCAAAAGATTATAAAAGATGGGCTGAAGGGCTTCAAAAAGCAGGATATGCAACCAGTCCTGACTATGCACAAAGGCTCATCAAAATAATCGAAGATTTCAATCTTATGCAATATGATCTTGTGGCAGATTCTGTTCCGCCAAGTCCAAATGAGATTATTGCAGATAAGGAATATAAACCTGTTAAAACAAGTTCTCTCTATAAAATTTCTCTTACCAGAAAACTATTTAAGAAAAATGGTGTAGCTTATATAATTGGCAACCATTTGGATACATATGAAGATATCGCAAGGGAATACAATTTGTTTACCAAAGAACTTCTAAGGTTTAATGATCTCGACAGGTCCAGACCAATTGAAGATGGGACCATTATATATGTTGAGAAAAAGAGGACAAAAGGAGATACACTACTCGACAAACATATCGTAGATTCCGGAGAGACTCTGTATGACATATCACAGAAATATGCAATCCAACTAAAATCTCTATATAAGATTAACGGTCTGAAAGAGGGAGCTGAGGTTAGCGAAGGTCAGGAGATAAAACTTAGATAAACGTGAACTTCAAAAAAATCCATAAAATAATATTGGTAGTCCTGCTCACTGTCAGCTTTATTTTGGCTTCAGGAATTTATTTTACATTTTTCAGACCTAACGTCAAAGGCGAAATGACATATTTATACGTACCGCACAATTCCGAATACAAGCAAGTAATAGACAGTCTTGAGAAAAGTGGATGCATAAAATCAATAATGAGTTTCAAAATAGCCGCCAAAATTGAACATCTTGACAAAAAAATATCGCCCGGCAGATACAAGATAGAAAAAGGAATGAACAACCTATACATTATCAGAGCAATAGCAAATGGGTGGCAAACTCCTGTAAGGCTGACAATTTCAGGTAATATTCGCAATCTGGAAAAATTAGCATCTATTATATCAAAAAAAATCGAGAGCGACTCTTCAGAAATTATATCTGTTCTCAGGGATACCTGCCTTATTGACTCCCTTGGCTTTGATCCGACCACATTTCCCACAATGTTTTTACCTGACACCTATGAAGTATTTTGGACAGTAAGCCCAAAAGAACTACTTTTTAAGCTAAAAAGAGAATATGATAAATTTTGGAACGAAGAGAGAGTTGCAAAAGCTTCAAAAATTGGATTGACACCGGTAGAAGTAAGCATTCTCGCATCAATCGTATCAGAAGAGAGCAATATAAAGGATGAACAACCTGTAATCGCAGGTGTATATCTTAACAGACTTAAAAGAGGCATGAAGCTTCAGGCTGACCCTACCATAAAATTTATCCTGAACGACCCATCTATAAAAAGAATACTTAACAAACATCTGACAATTGACTCACCATATAACACCTATATTCACAAAGGTTTACCTCCAGGACCAATTGTTATTCCTCAAAAAAGCACAATAGATGCAGTTCTCAATTATAAACAACACGATTATTTTTATTTTTGTGCCGCACCGACACTAAACGGTTCACACAACTTTGCCAGAAACATTACAGAGCACAATAAAAATGCAAGAGCCTACCAGCGTGCTATAAGCCGGAAGAATTAATCAACTCAAGCGCTTTCTTAAAGGTTTCGTCACTTTCGGCATTAATCACTCTGTAATATGCACTGCTTCCAAATACCGTTCTTGCAGCGAGTGCTTTCATAATAACCACAATTTCATCTTTTGATGTTTCAAAACCTTTCTCATCGAGTGGTAATGATTTCTTTTCAGCAAAAGAGACCAAGTCTTTCAACATTTGATCATCTATTCTGAATTCTTTCTCAAACTGCGCAAATGTCTTGTATTTTGCTGACCATTCAACCCGGTTCTTGTCTCCAAGACCACTCATGAAATCATTCAGAATACCCTTTCTGATTAAATTGGAATAATAATCGGAATATTTTGAAGTATCAGCAGGAACAAATATGTCCGGCATAATACCGCCGCCACCATAGACTGTTCTTCCCTTGACAAGTGTCTTATATTTAAGAGAATCAGGAAAACTTATACTATCTCTGTTAAATAGCTCTCCACTCTTATATCTCTCAAGAAACGCCTTATAATAATTGTCAGCCTCACCGGCCTTATAAGGACTTTGAATTACTCTTCCGGAAGGTGTATGATACCTAGCCACAGTAAGCCTCAGCTGAGAGCCATCATTCAAAGGAAGCATCTGCTGCACAAGCCCTTTGCCAAAAGATCTTCTGCCCACTATTGTCCCTCTGTCCCAATCCTGGATGGCGCCTGCAACAATTTCACTTGCAGAAGCAGAATTTTCATCAATCATTACTACCAAAGGACCTTTTTTATAAAAACCTGTGCCAGTAGCTACCTCTACCCTCTTTGGAGATCTTAGTCCTTCTGTATATACAATTGTCTGGCCTCCATCAAGAAAAAAATTGGCAATTTCGAGCGCTGTACCCAAAAAACCTCCTGAATTACTTCTCAGATCAAGAATAATACCATTTATCTTATTAGCCTTTAAATCAATAAGAGCTTTAAGTATCTCTTCAGAAGAATTTTGGGCAAACCTGCCAAGCTTCAGATAATAAACTCCATTTGCGACTTCATAGGCTGCATCAAGACTATTGATAGGAATTTTATCTCTTTCTACCACAAAATCAAGTCTTTCAGGCACATCTTTTCTAACTACACCAAGTGTAACTTTAGTTCCTTTTGGGCCTCTAAGATATTTATGTACTTTTTCGGTTGTAAGACCTATCCCCGTAATTAACTCTCCATCAACCATTATAATCCTGTCACCTGTTCTTATTCCTACTCTTTCACACGGACCCCCTGCAATAGGAGCTGTTACAGTTAGTGTGTCTCCAATAATGGCAAATTCGATACCCACACCTTCAAAATTGCCTTCCAACGGTTCATTCATGGATTTTACATCCTTGGCTGATATGTAAGTAGAATGTGGATCAAGTTTTGACATTACCGACTTAACAGCCTCCTCAGTCAACATTTCAACATTTACTGTATCCAAATAATAACTATTGATGTAAAAAATAGCCTGCCCATATTTTGTGACCTGTTTGTTAACATCGTTAATAACTTGTGCTGAAGTCGCAAGTGAAAACAATGTCAGAGACAAAAGAGGTAAAACATATTTAATTCTTTTCATAAAATTAATTTTCTATATTTTCATTGGTATATCAAACTCTATGCCCTCTTCTGCAAGATATGTTTCAGGAAATATTTCCTTTGCTTCGTCAAGCAATTTTCCCAAATCTTTGTAACGAGAAGAGTAATGACCTATCACAAGCTTGCCTGCACCTGCTTTTTTAGCAGCAAGTGCTGCATCAGAAGCCGTAGAGTGCATGGTGGCTACAGCCATTTCGGCCATTTCAGAAGAAAAGGTTGCTTCATGATAAAGCAAATCAACTCCAGAAATATACGAAACAAGTTCTTCAAAAGGAGCAGTATCACTGCAATAAGCAAAAGAACGAGGTTCATATGGGATATAAGTATAATCAACATTAAGCAAAACTTCTTTTTCTCTTATCACATCCCTCCCACTTTTCAACATGGCAATCTCGCTAAGAGTCAGCGATTTCTCTTCAATACGACTTTTGACAACATTGCGCAAAGGCTTTTTTTCTCTGAATAAAAAACCATAACATTTTATCCTGTGATTTAGAGGAAATGACAGTACTTCAAAATTTCTCCCCTGAAAAATAATTTCAATGTTTTTTCCATTAAGAACTATATGATTTATTTCATACTTGAACATGTCACCAAAATGTCTCATAAATTCAGAAAGAATCTCTGAAAATTCAGAAGGTGCATAAATAAATATTGGAGCAGTTCTTCCAAGCATTGACATGGTTGAAAGCAGACCATAAATTCCAAAAACGTGATCACCATGAAGGTGAGAAATAAAAATATTTTGGATTTTCAGAATTGAAAATCCAAATCTTCTCAATTGCATCTGGCATCCTTCACCACAATCGATAAGGAACAAGCGCTCATGCACATTAAGGACATGAGCGCTTGGAAATCTGTTCACAGTGGGAAGAGCCGAAGCACAACCCAAAGATGAAAAAGAAAATTTCATCTACTGCTGCTTGTTTTCCTGGTCTTTACTTTCCATTTCACTTTTAAGAGCTGCAAGTTCACTTATGTCTCCCAAAGTTGTCTTTTCAAGATTAGCTTTCAATTTCTTCACAGCTTTTTGTGTTGAGTCTGCCTCACTCTCATGCTTCTCTTTCTGTTCTTCTTTCTTGGCATCTTCAAATATCTTTGAGTGTGAAAGTAAGACTCTCTTATTACTCTTATTAAATTCAAGAACCTTAAAATCAAGCTTCTCTTCGAGTTTCCCTGTAGTACCGTCTTCTTTTACAAGGTTCTTCATGCTGACATATCCTTCAACTCCATATGGAAGAGCAACTGTTGCACCTTTGTCAACAAAAGAGGTAATAGTACCTTCATGTATAGACCCAACAGTAAATACTGTTTCAAAAACATCCCAAGGATTCTCCTCAAGCTGCTTGTGACCCAGGCTGAGACGACGGTTTTCCTGATCTACCTCAAGCACCACAACGTCAAGTTTATCTCCGACAGAGGTAAATTCTGAAGGATGTTTGATCTTTTTAGTCCATGAAAGATCGCTTATATGAACAAGACCGTCAACTCCCTCTTCGAGCTCAACAAAAACACCAAAATTTGTAAAATTACGGACTGTTGCAGTGCATCTTTTACCAACAGGATATTTATCTGCTATAGTAGCCCAAGGATCTGGTTTAAGTTGCTTGATGCCAAGAGACATCTTTCTTTCATCCCTGTCAAGGGTAAGAATAACCGCCTCAACTTCATCTCCAACTTTAAGAAAATCCTGAGCACTGCGAAGGTGAAGAGACCACGACATCTCAGAGACATGGATCAAACCTTCTACACCGGGCTGTATCTCAATAAATGCACCATAATCAGCAATAACCACAACCTTACCCTTTACCTTGTCTCCAACCTTAAGGTTAGGATCAAGAGAGTCCCATGGATGAGAACTCAATTGCTTAAGTCCAAGAGCAATACGCTTCTTTGTGTCGTCAAAATCAAGAATAACAACATTTATTTTTTGATCTAGCTGAACAACTTCCTCAGGATGATTTATTCTGCCCCATGAAAGATCTGTGATGTGAATTAGACCGTCAACGCCGCCAAGATCGACAAATACACCATAAGATGTTATATTCTTGACAACACCCTCAAGAATCTGACCCTTCTCAAGTTTACCTATAATATCGGCCTTTTGTGCCTCAAGTTCGGCCTCTATAAGAGCCTTGTGGGAAACAACCACGTTTCTGAATTCGTGATTTATCTTGACTATCTTAAACTCCATAGTCTTGTTGACAAAAACATCATAATCCCTTATAGGTTTGACATCTATCTGCGAACCAGGAAGAAATGCTTCTATTCCAAATATGTCTACAATCATGCCACCTTTGGTTCTGCATTTAATATATCCTTTAATAATCTCGTCCTTTTCAAAAGCCTCGTTAACTCTGTCCCAAGAACGAAGTGAGCGAGCTTTCTTATGCGAAAGAATGAGCTGTCCTTTCTTGTCCTCTGCATTTTCAACATATACCTCAACCTTATCCCCTACAGCCAGGTCAGGATTGTAACGAAATTCATTGATACTTATAACACCCTCACTTTTGTAACCAATATTAACTATCACCTCTCTTTTGTTAACATTAACAACCGTCCCCTCAACAACCTCATTTTCAATTACTTTAGAAAGAGTTTGACTGTAACTGTCCTCGATTGTAGATTTGTCAGCATCGTACATAGTCTCTTTTTCAAATGCATCCCAATCAAAATTATCGCCAGATACAGAGGCATTACTTTTACGCTTATTGGCTGCTTCTTCTGCAATAACAGCAGCAGAATCATCATCGATGAAAGCTTCCAATTTCTCTTCCCTGCTCACAGGGAGCACAGGTTCTTCCTGTTCGAGTTCTTCTTTTTTAAGATCTTTTACCATTTTTAATTTTTAAAATTCAAGTAGTTAGACATTATTTATAGTATATCCTATAATTTGGCAAAATTAAATATAATTTTCGCTTATACAAAATAACTGCAAACAGCCATTTTGAATTATCTTTGGAAAAAGAAAAGTTATGAAAAACACAAATGGATTTCGCTCCTTCCCACGGAATTTCTGGACAGCTGTAACAATGGAATTTCTTGAACGTGGTGCCTATTATTCAGTGATGTCCATACTCTCTGTTTACCTGATACTCTCTCCTGAGACTGGTGGACTCGGATTCACAAAAGAACAGGCAGGTGCAGTTCTTGGAATAATCCCCCCGTTGCTCTATTTTCTGCCCATAGTTGCAGGAGCAATAGCAGAAAGATATGGATACAGACGGGTACTTTTCTTCGCATTTGTATGCATAGTTGCCGGATATCTATTCACCGGCCTTTCTCATACTTACGCGCTTGTTTTACTTTCACTTGTAGTTCTTGCTCTGGGGGCAGGATTCTTCAAACCGGTTATTTCAGGCACAATCGCAAGGAGTACAAATGACAAAAATTCAAGCCTTGGATTTGGCATTTATTATTGGTCAATTAATCTGGGAGCATTTCTTTTTCCACTTATTTTAGTGCCAATACTAAAGAGCATATCATACAGCTATGTATTTTACATGGCTTCTATTTTGGGATTGATATTAATTCTTCTAAACCTCTTTATCTATAGAGAACCCGAAAAAGCCGTCTCAGATAAAAGTCTGAGCCAAGTACTTAAAGAGATGGTACTTGTAATTAAGGATTGGAAGTTCCTGCTTATGATATTACTCTACTCCGGATTCTGGATTCTCTATTTTCAAATGTATGGAACTGTATTATGGTATGTTAAGGACTACATGGATATGACACCTGTAAATCATGTTGTAAATTCATTTCTGTCAATTTTCGTAGAAAATCCCTCATGGAAATTTGATGTAGAGCATGTGACAGTAATTAATGCTGGAGTTATTATTCTTCTTCAACTTGTTGTCTCCAATCTGGTGAAAAATTGGCCGGCTCTTCCTACAATGATCATGGGAATTGGGTTTGGCACGATTGGAATGGCAATTCTGTCTCTATCTACAAGTCCATGGGTTTTTATATGTGGCATCATGACATTCACATTGGGAGAGATGACAACTCATCCAAAATTCATATCATATATAGGGATGATAGCCCCTTCCGATAAAAAGGCCCTCTATCTCGGTTATTCGTTTCTATATGGAGTTATAGGAAGCAGTATAGGAGGTTTTCTTGGTTCAAGGCTCTATGTCAAATATGTAGATAATATGGGAAACCCTTCTGCACTTTGGCTGATATTCTCGTGCATAGGCATTTTCAGTATCATTTCTCTACTTCTGTACAACAAATTTCTCACACCTAAAAAGATGCTTTCAGATAGCGTAAAGGTCAATTGAGCATCTTTTTTCTGAAAAAGATAATTGAGACAATAAATACCGCCACTACCATTAACAGCATTATGGCAATAAAATCAAATCCTCCAAAATTTGGCAGTTCCACATTCATTCCGAAAATACTTGCAATAAGTGTAGGTGGCAAAAAGAGAAGAGAAACAAAAGTAAATATCTTCATTATTCGGTTCTGTTCCAGATTAATAAGACCTAAAACAGTGTTTTGTAAGTACTCTAGCCTCTCGAAACTAAAATTTGTATGATTAATAAGAGAATTTATATCTCTCAAAAGTATATCAAGCTTGGGAAAAAGGTCCCTTGGAAACTTATCGCTCTTAAGAATACCCGATATCATCCTTTGTTTATCAACGATGTTCTCTCTGACCAACATAGTGTTCTCCTGCAACTGATTAATATCCAGAAGAAGATCTTCACCCATTGCCCCACCAAGACTTACTTTCTTACTGTATTGAGCAATTTCCTTTGACATCAATTCAATCATGTCAGCATCCAGGTCAATCCTGTTTTCGAGAATACCTACCAATATATGATAACCGGTAGGCATGGTTTTATAATTAGCAATAATTTTTCTCTGTATATCAGTAAAGCTCCTCAGCGGAACATGACGGATAGTGACTATTATTCCTTCGCAAAGAATAAACGAAACTGCCTCCATGCTGTAACTTTCTGGACCAGGTATCAAAAAATTGGTATTGGCAAAAATTGTATTTTCATCTTCCGAATAGCGAGAAGAACTTTCAATTTCCTCCGCTTGAGCACGGCTTTGAAGATTGGTATTCAGAAACTCCTCTATAGCTCTCTTCTCCTCACCTGTAGGAGAAGACAAATCAATCCACAACACATCGTCATAGCCAAGATTCTCAAGAGCACTTAGTTCATTTGAGGTTAGTACCTGTCCTCTATTCTTGTAAAATATTTCAAGCATGTCAAAATCATTTAATGGTTTATTACTAAATATTTACCGGTTTAGGGTATCAATTTAGCCAAACCATCGGACTTTTGACTTAAGTTCCTCAAGTGCAAGTGACCAAAATTCCGCCAGACCCTTTCTTTTATCTGCACTAAGATTAAATGAGACATTGTCAGCAAGATATCTCAGAGCATATTCTCTTTCAAACCCGTTTGTATATTTCTCGACAGCTTTGTCAATATTATTTACTCCAAATTCAAGAGCTTCATTAAACTCTGCCACAAAAGAAGAATCAAGATCTTTGTTTGATGTCCAGCAAGCAAAAACGAAAGGTAATGAAGTAAATTTAATCCACTCTTCAGCAAGATCATAAACATAAGGAAAGTCATAACCATGCCTCAAAGCCTTGTCTCCTATTAAAAGATAGCTTAATTCAGAATCTAACTTTGAATCTGAAAAATCAAAAGATACATATTCAGGCCTTATCTTCCAGAAACGTTCAGCTAACAATTTAGTCAATAGAACTGATGTTCTCGATTCTGAATCAAGATAAATAGTCTTAATTTTCTCTAGCGGCACCCCGCTGCATAAAAGAACAGATGCAACTTTCCCAGTAGCGCCAATACAATAGTCCGAAAAAACAAGATTGTTTTCAACCTGAGGAATGACAGCAACAGGAACAATACTTATGTCAGTGTAGCCTTTGATAAGCTTCTCAGCAGATTTGGCAGGAGTTGAGAATTCAATATCAATATATCTGCTCACAGGATGATTTTGCAACCCGTAAACAAATGGAACCGTATTCAAATATGATATTGCTGATACACGGAAAGGCATTACTTATCAATTTTATTATTTAAATATTCCGCTTGTGGCAAAGTTAAGACAAAAAATTCAAATGCTCAACCAATATTTTTATACCAATAGCTATTATAATAACTCCCCCTATTACTTCTGATTTACCCCCGACAACCAACCCGATTCTCCTACCGAATTTCAACCCCACTGTAGAAGCAAGAGCCGTTGTAATAAATATAGCAACAATAGCAAAAAGAAATTCAGAAATAATTATGTCAATAATAGCCAGAGTAACTCCAACGGCTAGGGCATCAATGCTGGTAGCTGAAGCTGCAATTATCATTATCCTGAATCTCCTTATATCTATACACTCCCCGTCACCTTTTTTGAAAAAGGCATCCCAAATCATTTTTCCTCCTATAAAAAGTAAAACTGCAAATGCAATCCAATGATCATATGTCTTGATAAGATTCTCCAAACCAAGGCCTAATAACCATCCTGCGACCATGAAGAGAGACTGAATTAATGCAAAAGTAAATACAATTTTAAGAAACTCTCCACGTTTTATCTGAGGCAGGCAAATTCCCGAAGAAAGCGAGATTGCAAACGTGTCGAAGCATAAGCCAATAGCAAGTCCAACAATCTCAAGAGTTGACATTATACCTTAGCTACCTTTATTCCTCTTTCCCTCAAGAGGTACATGGCAGTAAATGTTATAAGTCCATTAATTATAAGTATCGTAAATCCAAATCCAAATCCGAGAAGACTTTTGCCAGCCACATCCAGAAGATAACAGAGCAACGGCGAACCAATAGCTACGTAAGGCATATATTTGTCTTTAACCTGATATTTTGTTAGAAGTCCAAAAAAGAAAAATCCAAGAAGAGGACCATAAGTATATGAAGCCAGCAAATAAACAAGATCTATAACCGCTTGATTATTAACCATATATAATATTATAATAATTATAAAAAAGAGAAGAGCAAATACTCCATGAGCAATTTGTCTGATATGTTGTTTCTTCTTCTCGGTAAGATCTTTCCGCTTGTTAAATCCCATAAAATCGATGCAAAAAGAGATTGTAAGGGATGTAAGAGCACCACCTGCACTTGGATAGGAGGCTGAAATCAAACCAATAATAAAGAAAAGTCCCACCGCAAGTCCAAGATATTGACTCGCTATAACAGGAAAAAGTTTGTCTGTCTGTGCTTTAGTAAATACACCTGATGCATCTGCAAGGCCAATACTGTGCATGCCTCCAAGCTTAGAGTCAACAAAAATAGCAAGAAGAGCTCCCATCAAAAGGAAGAAAAAATTTACAATTACAATTGTTATGCTCGTTGTATAGACATTTTTTTGAGCTTCTTTTATATTCTTGCACGAAAGATTCTTTTGCATCATCTCTTGATCAAGCCCTGTCATGGCGACAGTGATAAATATTCCGCTGATGAACTGTTTTATTGCATTTGTACCATGCGACCACTCCCAGTCAAACCATCTAGAATAGTCTGTAGATGCAACTGCCGATACCATATCGCCAAAATGCCAATTCATTGCCCTCGAAATAGAAAATATAGTAAGAAAAACAGCGAGAAGCATAAAGGTAGTCTGCAATACATCTGTCCAAATAATAGTCTTAACACCTCCCTTAAAAGTGTACAGGAATATAAGCAACATGAAAATGAAGGCAACTACCCAAAACGGGACAGAACCTGCAGGCAAAAAGGTATGAAGCACCAAGACCACAACAAATATTCTCACAGCTGCACCAAGCACTCTCGACACCATAAATACCGAAGCCCCTGTCTTATAAGTAAAAAAACCAAAACGATGTTCGAGATAGGTATATATTGAAGTTAAATTCATCTTGTAGTAGAGAGGAATAAGTACTTTGGCAATAATTATGTAACCCACCACAAAGCCCAAGACAAGAGGCATATAATAAAAATTCTGATTAAGCACATTCCCGGGAACAGAGATGAACGTAACTCCCGAAATTGATGTTCCTATCATTCCGTAAGCTACTATATACCACGGAGATTTTTTGTTCCCAGAAAAAAATGCTCCTGTATCTGCTTTCCTCGATGTATACCAAGAAACAGCAAAAAGCATTATTGTGTAAAGTGTGAAGGCAATTAAAAGCCAAGATACCGGAAATTGATGCATAATAATTAATTTTTATTTTAATGGTACAAAAGGTTGTCTGTTTTGAATAGATCTGCCAAGGGTAACCTCATCGGTATACTCCAAATCATCACCAAACCCTATTCCCCTGGCGATAGTAGTAATCTTAATATTAAACTTGCTGAGTTGCTTATATATGTAAAAAGAAGTTGTCTCTCCCTCCATTGTAGTACTAAGCACGATTAGCACTTCTTCTATACCTTTATCCTCCACTCTTCTTAAAAGTTGTTCTATTGTCAAATCAGAAGGACCGACTCCGTCCATTGGAGAAATTATTCCTCCAAGTACGTGATATATACCATTATATTGCATGGTATTCTCAATACTTATGACATCTCTGATACTTTCTACCACACAAATAATTGAGTGATCCCTTCTACTGTCCGCACAAATTTCACAAACATCATAATCAGAAATCATAAAGCAATCCCTGCAAAATTTGGATTCCTTACTGAGACGAATAATAGATTGGCCAAATCTCTCGACATTTTCTTTGGGCTGTTTAAGAAGATGCATGGCAAAACGCAAAGCACTTTTACGCCCAACACCTGGAAGTGAGGATAACTCTTCCACAGCATCTTGAAGCAGTCTTGAAGGATAATTATGATATAACATCTATGCCAGACCTTTTGACGAATTGTAAAAGTCGACAGCCTTCCTCACAGAACCATGCTTTAGAAGAAGCGATTTAGCAAATTCGTAATCATTTGATTCAATCTCTTCCATAATCATCCTGGTGCCTCTGTCTATGAGTTTTGCATTTGTAAGCTGCATGTCTACCATTTTGTTACCCTTTATGTGACCGAGTTTTATCATGGAAACAGTTGAAATCATGTTTAAAATCAGTTTTTGAGCTGTACCCGATTTCATACGTGTACTTCCAGTGACAAATTCAGGACCTACCACAGCCACAATAGGGATATCGACTTCAGTAGCCAGTGGAGAATCGGGATTACATGTTACACATGCTGTGAGTATTCCTCTTTTTTTAGCCTCTATCACAGCACCTAAGACATAAGGAGTAGTGCCTGAGGCAGCGATACCAATAACTACATCGTCCTGGTCTACACCATATTGCTGCATATCTTGCCAACCACCCTCAAAACTGTCCTCTGCCGCTTCTACCGCCTTTCTGATAGCTTTGTCTCCACCTGCTATAAGCCCTATCATGAGATCATAAGGGGCCCCAAAAGTTGGTGGAATCTCAGAAGCATCAAGTATGCCAAGTCTTCCGCTTGTTCCTGCTCCCAAATAAAAAACACGACCTCCATTTTGAATGCGTGGAACAATATTCTCAACCAATTTCTCAATCTGAGGAATACACTTTTCAACAGCATACGGCACAGTTTTATCTTCTCGATTAATGTTTTCAAGAAGTTCTCTTGTAGACATTTTTTCAAGGTCACTGTAATTCGATGGCAATTCTGTTATCTTCATATTTTAAATTAATTACATATTCAAGTGGTAATTAACAAGCCCCTCTATGGGAGATTTGAGAATCTTGCCAAGTATAACTCCATATTCCGAAGCAACTTCTCTGATTTCATCCTGATAATAAAAGGCTACAGACCCTACAATGTTAAGAGAATAATTTTTATAGTCATACTGAAGAATATTACGGGTAATGAAATCACCGAAACATTTATTCAATAATCTCTTGACATAAGGGTTATCTCTATTTTCATGAACAAATGGGGAGAATGAAGCAAGAAATCTGTTTGGATAAGGCTGTTTATAAACTTTTTCCACAATTGCTCCATAATCGAGACCGAAACGTTCATCAAAGCATGCCCTCAGGTCTTGAGGTATCTGCCTTTTAAGATAATCTGAGATAAAGTTTTTGCCAATAACGGCACCGCTGCCTTCATCACCAAGAATAAACCCACATGCAGGAACATTATCCACGATTTTGGTTCCATCATAAAAACAGGAATTACCTCCTGTACCGAGAATGGCAGCAATCCCCGGTTCATGCCCACAAAGAGCCCTTGCAGCAGCAAGAAGATCTGTAGATGCAAAGACCTTTACATCATCAAAAAGCGCTTTAAAACAAATGCTTAGATTACCTGTCTTTTCGGGAGTAACCCCTGCACCATAAAAATTCACCTCACTTACTTTAACGTTTGATGGTATATTAGGAAGAAGATTTTCCTTAAATTCTTCAATTATTTCATCATCTGTCTGATAATAAGGATTAATTCCGGGTGTGGTAAAGCCTTTGACACTCCTGTCACTTCCAACAGCTCTCCAGTCAATCTTTGTTGAGCCACTGTCTGCAATTAAAATCATGTCGTCTTTTATTATTGAAATTTATACAATAGCCTGGCAAAAGTACGTTTTTTGATATTTTATTGCAAACATCAACCTAATTTTTCACAGAAACTGCTGATAGTTTTAGCCAATGCAGGTAACCAATACAAGATGAGATCAAATAGACAATATATAGAAGCACTGTTGGATAAAGAGCCTGACTTGCATAGAGATAAATTGCAATAGCGTTGTTTATTATCCACACGATCCAATTTTCAGAATGACGCCCTATTACCCAATAGGTAGCCAACAGGCTCAGAACAGTTATCAAAGAGTCAATGTACGGCATTGGGTCTGAACTGAATTTAACCAGTGAAAATGAAATAATCACATAAAAAATTAAGGAGCAGATAATTGAAGTAACTAATTTATTTCTTTTCAACTTTACTACTTTCGGAGCATTCTTGTCATCAGCTCTACTCCATGCAATCCAGCCGTAAACACTCATACCAAAAAAACATAGCTGGAGAAAGGAGGCAGCAATAAGACCCGATGAAAAAAATACAACTATGTAGATCAGGGCGGATACACCGCCCACAATCCACATAGTTCTCCGTTGTACAATCTCAAGATAGACATAAACCAATCCTGTGATAGCACCAAATAGCTCAATGACAATATTCTGATCCATTAAATCTAAAATCTAAAAGTGGCCTTTAATGAATAATTTCTACCTGGTTGAGGGAAAAAACCCTCTTCGACATATTTCCCTCCATCTGCAAATTCTGCCATATATATCCAGGCATTAGAAAAATACATTTTATTGAAAAGATTGTCTACATAAAAATTTATGTCTATAGAAGACTGCAATCCTATATGAAAACTTTTGCCTAAAATCAAAGCTGCAGTACAATATGAAGGGATAGATCTCGTATCATCTGCGGTGTTGTCGTAATATTGCTTCCCTACATACTTTGAAGAAAGAGCAAGAAGATATCCGTTTTTATTTACTAAAGTTCCCCTACACATTCCTATAACAGACGGTGAATAAGAGATGTCTGTCTTTTTATAAAATGTACTTTTTTGTGGAAGAGGATTCCAATCCGATGAATTATCAAACATGTCAGTCCATAAAGTATAATCAAGAATCTTATTACTGCTCAAAGTAAGATTACCATCAATTTTCAAAAATGTGAAAGGCTCCCATGCAGCAGAGATTTCCATTCCCCTCCTATAAGATTTGTCGACATTTTCCTTGATAACGTATCCCGTCTCACTCAACTTACCTGTAGGGACAAGCTGATTTTTATACTCCATAGCATAAAAGTTTGCAGAGAATGCAACTTTTGATGACTCAAACTTATAACCAACCTCATAGTCAAACAATCTTTCAGACTTCAGCTTGTCTGCTACTCCTGACTTAATGGATTCTTTAATATCCGAACGACTTGGCTCTCTGTGACCTACAGCAAGTGATAAAGATAATTGATGATTTTTATTTGGGTTGTAAGTCATCCCTATTTTAGGATTAAAAAAATTGTACTTCTTGTCAAAGTTCATTGATACAAAATCTTTGTCTATACCTTTGATCTCATATAAAACTCCTCTGTACTGCAAATCAACATAAGCCATAATCCTATCTGTAAAATCAAATTCTCCCTTTGCATATAAAGAATAGTCATTTTTGTAACCTGTGTTGAGATACCATTGATATTTATCAGGAATATTACTGTTATACATAGACCAGATAAGTTTTCCAAAATGATCTCCGTCGAAATAAGAATAAGATATCCCGCCTGTTGCCGTAAGTTTCTCTCCAAAATAGGTTATACCCGACAAACAAGTAATGTTAGAATTATCCATTGCCTGCCTGATAATAAAATCAGACTTTTTGTATTCAACCCCGTTTATAATTTGATTTTCAAGTCCATACTCTGAAAATTTTTTAGACTGTTTATAATTCTCATAATAACCATCACCAAGTGTGAAGTGAATAGTGGAGTTAAATATCAGATTTTGCGAATGACGATGTAGATAATTAAGCTGAAAATGTTGTTGAGTATAATTATCAGTCTCATTATCATAATAGTGAGGATTTCCTGCCTGATCAAAATACTCTCCAGCAGGATTGTATCTCCTGTCAACTGCCATTTTTTCTCTACTGATACCCTCCCAGGTAATGCCGGAACATTGATCTCCCATAATATAAGTCAGCCTTAAGGATGAATTTCCATGTAACCATACTCCTGACAAATAAAGAGATTTAAGATCAGTTTTAGCGTTTCTAATATAACCATCCCCGGAATTACGGGAGAACCTGACATCAAAAGAAAGACCATTCTTGAGTAACCCTGTCCCAGCTCCGAATGTTGAAAGATATGTATTAAAGCTTGCAACTCCTGCTTCAGCCAAACCATATGGCAAGCTTTCAGCACTCAGAGTACGCATATTGATACTTGCACCAAAAGCTGCCGGACCGTTAGTGGATGTTCCTACACCTCTTTGAAGCTGTACATCCTGCAAAAATGAAGTTAACGAAGGAATATTCACCCAAAAAACTTCCTGGGATTCTGCATCATTGAGTGCTACACCATTGAGAGTCACATTGATTCTTGAACCCTCTGTGCCTCTAACACGAATCGATGAATACCCCAATCCATTGCCCCCCTCAGTCAAACTAACGACAGACGGCATTAAAGAAAGGACCATTGGTAATGATTGGACAGGTGACGCCTGTCTAATCTGATTAACAGACAGCTCTGAATGGGCAACAGGAGTTTTACTGCCAGCTCTGTAAGCTTGCACCACTATACTGTCCAGTTTTGTAATTGTTGTTTTCTCATTTTGCCCTGTAGTTTGGGCAAGGGTAAGAAAAGGCATAAAAAGTACCCCGCAGAAAAAAGTTAATTTTTTCATAATTAAATATTTATCAGCAGGGGGATATAAGAAAAAGACGCTTTCCCTTCGCTGGCATTATCCAGATCAGGTTAAAGGGTATAATCTCAGCCGAAACGGCACCCCCAAGTATTATTAGTGATGCAAAGATATAAAATAAGTCACAGAAGACACTTTTTATTTAACTTTGTAATAGGTGGGTCGCTCTATCGCTCTCTCACAAAGGGGGAGGAAAGTCCGGACAGGGTAGAGCAAGACTCTGTGGAAATCACAGCTAGGGGTAACCTTAGGGCTATCGTAACAGAAAATTACCGCCTCTTGTGAGGTAAGGGTGAAAACGCGGGGTAAGAGCCCACGCCAAAATATGGTGACATATTTTGGGTACGACCAGTCTCCTGCAAGGCCATGTATACCGGCTCAGGACTGCTCGTCCGATAATGCCGGGGGGTAGGCTGCATCAGATAAATGATAGAGGCCTCAATGAGGCACAGAATCCGGCTTACAGACCCACCTTTTTTTTATTTATCTAGGACATTATTTTTGAGTTGCAGCTCATATTCTCCAGTAAGCTGAAGAGGATACTTCTTCTTTGAAAAAGAAAGCCATTCATAAGCCAGATCTTTGTCTCCCTGCATCTCGCAAGCTACTGCCAAATTATAAGCAGCACAAGCTGCCGCTTTATTCTTGGAAGATGAAACTATCTTCATCCAAATTTCAGATGCTCTTTCCCAATCAAAAGAAGCTGCTGCATTAAGTGCTTCTTCCCATTCTGAACCAAATAGATAGTATAAACTCCTTGTTTCACTCTCCCATTTTTCAAAAAAGTTATGAGAGATATTGTCTCCTATATCTAGAGCAGCACTCGCAAAAACTTCTTTGATTTTTTCATTAAGCACGCTTTGTTTCAATTCGTTTCTTGAAACAATTTCCCATACAATTGTATCCTTTGCATACAAATGAGCAAGTGCATCAGCTGTTATACCGTCATAGATATCCAGAGAGAGAAAAAATGGCAACTGAAGAAAAGTAGAATGATATTCAGCTCCCGGAACTTTATTGGGATATATACTTGGATTATCAATTGAGACATTACTCAAAATAAAGACAAGATCTGAATTTGACTCAACAGAAAGATCCCTGATAAGGTCAGAATCAATCCCGGAAGAATCTTTTTTCAAACTAAAAACAAAAATAGAACCTTCCTCTCGCAAAAGCCTCTTCTCCAAAGAAGTAGCTAACCCTTGAGCAAGGTTGGAAACCAAAGCTGAATCACTTTTCTCGTCAAGTGATGCAAAGATTGAAATACTTTTGTCTGATAACTCAACCGGGTAGCTTGGCGCCACTCTTTTCTCCACATCAATCAATTGAACACCCGGTGCACAGGAAGAAAGAATCCAAAGAGCAACGAATAACAATCCGATGGTTGAAAGGTTGGTTTTCATGATATTCTTTTTTTACATTTTCATGCCACCACAAACAGATATCACTTGCCCGGTGACATATGAAGATAAATCAGAGGCAAGGAAAGTACAAACATTTGCAATATCTTCAGGAAGTCCACCTCTTTTAAGAGGTATCTTTTCTGCCCATTCTTTTTTAACTGCATCAGGTAATTTTTCTGTCATATCTGTTAAAATAAAACCGGGAGCAACAGCATTCGCCCTGATTCCTCTTGAACCAAGCTCTTGTGCAACAGATTTGGCAAGCCCTATCATCCCGGCCTTGGAGGCTGCATAATTTGCCTGCCCTGCATTACCTGAAACACCCACCACAGAGCTCATGTTGATAATACTGCCACTCTTCTGTCTCATCATAACAGGTGTTATCGCATGAATATAATTAAATGCAGACTTGAGGTTGACATTAATTACAGCATCCCACTGCTGTTCAGTCATCCTCATTATAAGTCCATCTTTGGTAATACCGGCATTGTTTACCAGAATATCTATCTTGCCGAATACCTTTACGCCCTCATCCACAACTTTGTGAGCTTCCTCAAAAGAAGAAGCATTTGAAGCCAGGGCAAGTACTTTAACACCAAAAGATTCAATTTCACGTTTTGTTGTCTCTGCATTTTCATCAATCACAAGGTCGGTAAAAATAATATCTGCTCCTTCTGAAGCAAACTTTAAGGCGATTGCCTTTCCTATCCCCCTTGCAGCTCCTGTAATGAGAGCAACCTTTCCATCAAGTAATTTCATAATGTAGCTATTTAATTTATAATATCAACTTTGCGTACAGATCATACTCATCTGCATCTGTAATCTCAATATCAACAAATGTACCAATTAAATCTTTAGAATTTAAATTCGAGGAATTAATTATTCTATCTATCAAAATCTCTCCATCCACCTCCGGACTTTCATTTCTGCTCCTTGCTATTAAATACCTGTCAGACACAGAATCAACCAAAACTTTCTCTTTTGTTCCTATTCTCGACTCGTTATATTCCATAGAAACTCCCGATTGCAATTCCATGAGGCGTTTATATCTTTCCTCTTTGACCTCAGCACGAACAGTATCTCTAAGGTTATGAGCGCTCCAAGTACCTTCCTCCTCCGAATAGGTAAATGCACCTAATCTCTCAAATCTAGCCTGTGAAACAAAAGACAATAATTCTTCAAAAGCTTTATTGTCTTCTCCTGGATGACCAACCATCATCGTAGTCCTCAAAACAATACCAGGAACATTTCTCCGAAACATCTCCACGAGTCTGCGAGTCTGCTCTCCATTCACAGAACGTTTCATATTTCTAAGAACTTTGTCAGAAACATGCTGCAGGGGAATATCCAAATATTTACACACCTTGGAATTATTTGCCATAACCTCGAGCAAATCCTCCGGAAAAGCAGCAGGATAGGCATAAAGCAACCTCAGCCATTCAATCCCTTCTATATCTGAAAGTCTCTTTACAAGTTCAGCTATACATCTTTTTCCATACAGATCTACTCCATAATAAGTAGTATCCTGAGCAACAAGAATAAGCTCCTTAACCCCAAGTAAAGCAAGATATTGTGCTTCACTTACAAGCTTTTCAACAGGCACTGAAACATGCTTTCCCTTTATAATAGGAATAGAACAATAGGAACACGTTCTGTCACAACCTTCTGATATTTTAAGATATGCATAATGTGATGGAGTAGTCAAGACTCTTTGAGTTTCATAATTGCTATTCCAGCAAGAACCTAAAGCAGCAACAACCTGTTCAATGTCAAACACACCATAAAATCCATCAACTTCGGGAATTGACCTAACCAACTCCTCCCTGTATCTTTGAGACAAACAACCAAAGACCAGGACTTTAGAAGTAAATCCATGCTTCTTGGCTTCAACTGCTTCCAAAATAGCCTGAATTGACTCAACCTTGGCATCTTTAATAAATCCACAGGTATTTATGATTAAGACATCCGCTCGTGCGTCTTCTACAGACTCACTTTCAGGAGATATCTCAATGCCTGACTTCTCTACTTGTTTAAGAAGATGCTCCGAATCAACCCTGTTTTTAGAGCAGCCGAGAGTTATTAGCTTAATTTTGCTTTTCTTCATCAGGCAATTCAAAGTCGAGTGAGGCATTGTCTTTAAGGACATTGTACCAGTCGACAACCTTTTTCATATGAGACGGATAAAAACGAACTTTGTCATAGTTAGGAATTACCTCTTCAAAAAAAGTCCTTAATTCGTCAGGTGAAGATTTTCCACTTGGAGCACTCTGATCTCCAAGCTTTTCATGCATTTTCGTAAAAACAACGTGCAAAGGCAGCTCATCATCTGACGTATAAATAGAGATATCAGAAAGCGCTGTAAGTCTGAAAGAAGAACCACAAATAGTTTTCTTTTTAGTTAACAGTGATTCCACAATAACTCCGGCATTTGCGTTCGACAAATAGTTATAAAGCCCTGGTTGGCCTGAAATCGAAAGAATTTTCTTTAAATTTGTTTTCATCATCCTAATCTTTAAACAATTCCTCTATCTTTTTTTATCTTTTCATATGCTTCGGAAATACTCTTGAAACGCTCTTCAGCAGCTTTCTGGACATCAGGACCGAGATTTGATACCTTGTCCGGATGGTGTTTTGTAGCCAATCTTCTGTAGGCTTTTTTCACCTCATCGTCTGTTGCGTTCTTGTCAATTTCAAGCACTTTGTAGGCAGCTTCAAGTCCGTTGTCAAACATTGCAAATATGGACTCACTCTCTGCTCTTGAGATCCCCAAACCGGCAGAAATAGTTCTTAGAACATCCAGTTCAGACGAACTTACAGAGCCGTCTGCCTGAGCAATGCCTGTCAAATAGTGAAGCAATTGGATTCTGGCCTCATAATTCATGTAATTGCGAATCTGCAAGCCCACGGCATTAATATCTACATCCTTTTTAAGCAAATCTCTTAAAAAAAGAGATGCCTCTCTTTCTGCATCTTCACCAAAATTCTGCCTGATAAATCTTTTGACATACTCCAGTTCTGACTGCATTATCCTTCCGTCGGCCTTCATGACTGCAGAAGAAAGAACAAGAAGTGAAACAAGAAAACTGTTTCTTTGCTCTATATTTGAGTAACGACGACCGGCAGACGGTTCTTGCTGTTGATATTGCTCAATCTGTTTGCCTTTTTCAAAAATTGAACCTATAGCGAAACCTATTATTCCACCAATCGGTCCTCCCAATGCCCATCCCAGGGCTCCTGTAATCCATTTACCGTATCCCATTTCAACACTTATACTTGACACTTTCCAAAATACTCAACACTTGTGGCAACACAGCTCTCTTGCCATCAGTATAAATAACAAAATCCGCCCTTGCTATCATACTGTCATAATCCATTTGATGTCTCATTCTCTCCCGTACTTGTTCCTCACTTAAACCATCCCTTTTCATAACCCTCATGATTCTAACATTTTCCGGCGCAAAAACCACAATAACTTTGTCTGCCAAATGCCAAAAAATAGGAGTTTTAAAAAAAATTGCTGATTCGTAAATAATAATTTCAATGCCTTCTGATCTTTTCTGCTCCCTCCACTCATAAAAATCTTCCAACAACCTGGGATGAACAATATTATTGACTTTCTCCAGAAGATTCCTGTCAGAAAAAATTATTTTTGCCATAACCTTTCTTTGCAGCACCCCATCAGTCACTATCTCCTTGCCAAGTAAATCAACAAGCTTATCAATAAGGTTCCTGTCAACATCATACAGATATTTCACCCTGTCGTCAGCCACATAGGCAGGAACTCCTAAAGCAGAAAAAATCCTTATTACATAAGATTTTCCTGCACCAATACCCCCTGTACAGGCAAAGCAAAACATACTATTTTGATTTATTGCTCAATAATCTTACACTTAATGAATTTAGGGTCCAGTTCCACAGAAAGAACATTTTCCGGCAGTCCTGAAACCATTGGTTCAACAGTGTTGCTTATTGAAGCAGTTATTTCCTTGTAGTCAATCGTAGCAACAAAGATAGTATTTTCCCGGTTTTGTTTATTACTAAAAGGGATTCTGTAAGTAACCCTGACAGTATTAGGAAAGAATTTCACATACTTACCTTCTGGCACATTTACCGATTCAACAGGAATAGTAGTCGAATTTTCAACATATCTTACAACTTCAAGAGTGTAATAAATCTCTTTAGTCTCAAAACGCAATCCACTAACAGGTAAAAGTTCCACTATTCCACTTCTAGTAGAAGAGAGTCGTTCAAAGGTAAGATGTTTTGTACGGACAGAATCAATGTTCTGGAGCAGAGAGATATCTCCGTAAACAGTAACAGTTGAAGGAGATATCTTTATTTTTCCCACAGGCATGTGCTGATCCTTAAAGCTCGCCTTATAATCTACAGCAACAGGAATATTTCTGTGTGACTGACGAGGTAAAGTCAGATAGAGAGTATCGGAAGAGAAGGATTCAATCTCGACATGTCCACTAAGTGCATCAGTAATTATATCCCTTACTTCACTAACAACGAAAAAGAATTTATCCTCTGTTCCAGAAAGAGGCTTAAGCATATAGCCTGGAACAGATAAAGTAATCAGGTTACCTTGAATGCCAAGTCTGTTCTGTAGAATATAGAACCCGGAAGCTCTGCCTGTAACCGAAAGTTTATTGTCAGAAAAAGCTTCTGCAGAATGACCTCTTTTCTGAGTCACAACATGGACGGAGTAATTAAGATTAACGCTGTAATAATCTGAAAGATTGCGAATTGCCCACAAAACAAATGCCAGAAAGAGACAGAACAAGAAAAGTAACACTTGTCTGCCTCTTTCATAAGAGATCCCTATCTTCCGCCGTTTAAGCATAAAAAAGGGATTTATTTACCTGCTGCCTGAATATCAGAGCTATCCTTAACAATAGAGCCCTTATCAACTTTTAACTTAACATTATTGTCAACCTCAACAATGACATATTGATCTTTAACATCGACTATAATTCCGTAAATCCCACCCATTGTGATAATTTTATCACCTTTGGCAAGGTTGCTACGGAATTTTGCCAGCTCTTTCTGTCTCTTTTGTTGAGGACGAATCATAAAGAAGTACATTACAGCAAAAATCAAGAGCATCATTATCAGAAAGCTCCATGTTCCGCCACCTCCCTGTTGTGAAGCACCGGATTGAAGAAATACCAAAAAATTCATATTAATATGTGTTTAAATTTCTGCAAAATTAGCTAATCTATTGAGCCTACCAAACCTCTGCCCGATTTTTGAATAATTCCCTCTTTTTGCAACCCGAGCAAAACCTTGTCCAGTATACCATTCACAAATATCTTGCTGTTTTGAGTGCTGTAAAACTTTGAAAGTTCCACATATTCATTAATGGTAACTTTAAGAGGAATATTGGGAAAAGCAATTGCCTCGGCTATTCCAAGAACTATCAGATTCATATCTGTAGAGGCAATCCTGTCCAGCTCCCAGTTAAGAACATACTTTGACATCAGCTCAACATATTCGTCATAATTGAGCATTGCCTTACCAAGCAACCTAATGGCAAACTCCCTGTCGTCCTCTTTGATAAAAACTTTTGGAAATGATATTTTAGAATTAGTCTTTAGATGAGAAAGCCTCTTTAATATAATATTGATGACATATGCAAGATCATCAACCCAATAAAGACTGGCATCTTCAAGAGAATTGGAAAGATCTTCACAATCTTCAAGTTCCTGTTCAAAAATATTCATTACAACTTTGAGATCATCTTCAAAAGTGTTTTCAGCAGCATTCATGTATGAACGGTAATATTCACGTTCCATCAATGATGAATGAATCTTTTTGACGACAGAGTCGTAATCATTCCACAAAAGACCCTTTTTCTCGCAAAAATCGGTCAACTCCCTGCAATTCTCCAGCTTTGCAATTACAGCATTCTCAATAAAACGCCTGTTAGGGTTTGCTTCCTCTTCTGTAGGATGAAATTTCTTGAGACCCGACTCGATCTTGATTTCAGAAAGCCTCTTAAGAGCGGTTGGCAGAGTAAGAAGAAAATAGTAAAGTTCCAGAGTCTTTTCACAACTCATAAGCAGTTCCTTTTCTGCACCATCCATAGATTCAGAACCTGAACTCATCCTGCTGAAAAGTACTTTAAAGACCTTTACCCTAATCAATCTTCTGTTAATCATTATAAATTATTCCAATTATTTTACAAAGATAGGTTTTTGCTCAATAAAAATAATTTTATCTTTGTGTAATAAATTTAAAAATAACAAAAATGTACTTCGAAGATTTTGACAATACAGAGACACAAGAACGCAATGGAGATGACGTGTACTCAAAACCGGTAAGAGCAGGGAAAAGGACATATTTCTTTGATGTTAAGGCAACTAAGAATAACGATTATTACCTTACAATCACTGAAAGTAAGCGGAGACTCGACAGAGACGGCAGATTTGTGTATGACAAGCACAAAATCTTCTTGTACAAAGAAGATTTTGATAAGTTTTCACAAGGTCTCGAAGAGATAATTCAGTTCATAAAAGAAAAGGCTCCTTCAGTCGAAGGCAAAAATGAGAAGAACTCTTCTGGTGATGCCCAAATTACACCTTTCTCTGATGTCAATTTTGAGGAGCTGTAGTCCTTGGCCTTCCACCTGTCGGAGGTACCCAGCAGAATCGAACTGCTGTACACGGTTTTGCAGACCGTTGCCTAACCACTCGGCCAGGGTACCATATTGGGATTGCAAAGTTATTAAAAAATCCTTTCATGCCAAATTTCAACGCTGTATCTCTGATGTATCTCTTAAATAGAACCATCCTGCTAAGATTCCCCTGGAGCAGATACTCTCTTATTGGTTATATAAATGCCCCCTATCACCAAAGCCAGCCCCAGAACAGTGAGATAGGTAATATTCTCTCCAAGAATAAAATGAATCAAAATCAGAGAAAGCAAAGGAGAAAGATAAGTTAACTGTGTAAGCGAGATCTTGTTCTCAGCCATTCTAAGAGCTTTGGCCCAAAGGATAAAAGTAAATCCCATCTCGAAACACCCAACGTAAACAGCAGCACCAAACCCCCGTAAAGAAGGCCACTCCATTGGAGTAAAAAATGAAATGATTATCAGATAAACAGAACCAAAAAGAAAATTAAAGAACAGCTCAACCACAGGATCCATTTCGTTTTTAAGCTTAAGAATCCAGTATGAAGACCAAATCAGCGAGCTTCCAAGAGCAAGTGCAATACCCAAAACAGAGAGTTTGCCTGAGATATCAGCCTCCCCGTTGAGAGAAAGCGATATAACACCGGTAAAACAAATCAAAACACCTGTGAGTTGCCTTAAAGAAAGTTTTTGCCTGTAAAAAAGCGACATCATCAATATCAGCACCACCTGCCAGGAATAATTGAGAGGCTGTGCTATCTGGGCTGGCAATAACGAATAAGCCTTAAACAATACAAGATAATAAAGGAAAGGGGCAAGAAGAGCCTGAAGCATCAAAACACCCACTTTGCGGGCATTTTTGCGACACAATAACTGCAAAACTTCACCAAACTTACCGCTCCGCAAGAGTTCAACAAAACATATTACTAAGGCAATGATAGATGAAATCAATAGTAATTGAAGATAGCTCATCTCAGCCAAAGCAATCTTAAAAGCTGTCGCTACAGTAGCCCAGCAAAGGACTACCATCCCTCCCATTAATAGAGCCTGCCTTTGCCTGCTAATCATCACTTCTTATTTTGAAGATGATCCACCTCTTCCCCGCCAACAAAAGTACTCGACCTTTTTTCTCTAAAAAGGTGATCAGACTGCTGAAGGATCTTGCTCTTCAACATAGGAGGATAGTTCTTGTGTGTATCGAGAAATTCCTGAACGATTCCAGCAGCTCTCTCGGAATGATGCCCTGACAAAAGAGCTCTCAACCATCCTGTAGGAAAGAAAATGTCTCCACTTCTCTGTATCTCCTCCAAGATATCGAGTCCGGGCTTAATATATTCCAAAGAACTTTCCTGTCTGGAATAATGATTCAAAAAGCCCAGAGACATTTGTGTCCATGGCTCCACCTGTCGGTTTTTCTCCAAAAGCAAAGATTGAAATACAGAATCCCTCACCTCTTTTGAACCCGAAAGAGACGGTAAAATATAATTAAATTCAGCTTTTCTGTCTGGATTGGTAATTCGCTGAACTTGAATTGTTTTAACCTCATTATAAATCTCAGGCAGACGCAACAGCACAGCATATGAAAGATTTGTCAACTCCCTTTCTCCAAGCTTAACAGCCTTAAAACTACCTGGGTCTTTCCAAATTGAATAGAGCAAATTTACCCCCTCCCGGGAACTACAGATACCGTAAAAAGTTCTGAATGCAAGCAGACGGTCTTCCATACGCTCCCTGTTCTCAAACATGTTCAAGAGAGTTTGCTCAATTTTTGCAGGCATACCACCATCATTAAAGGATGAGCCATTCTCATAAATATAAGAAACAAAAACATCCGAAAGATATGACAAAGCCCTCGACAATATCAGCGGATTGTCTTCATATGGGACGTATTTGGTCAAAGCGTTGCAAAAAGAGACAGGATCGAGATTGTTGTGCAAAAGATTTTCATAGAGAGTTATCAATAAGGAGCATCTTGCAAGATCATTGTAAACCACAGAAGTATCTTTGTACGTGTTCGAAAATCGATAATCTGCAAACTTGCCCAGAAGATATTCAGAAGTCTCCCTGTCAAGCATGAAGTAACCATAGCCTTTGCCGTCAACGTTTGGTAAAAGATAAGAATTTTCAATCTTGTAACTCAAAGGTTGTTCCCAGAACAGGCCTCTTCCCATTGGATCATCTGTCTTCCAAACTGTTGAATCACCAGAAATAGTTGCTGTTATCCGAGGCATACCAGCTTCATTTATCCAAACATGGCTCCATTGTTTTAAATCCTTGTCAAAAAATTTGTCAAGAATATTAATAAGATCATTCCACGTAGCATTGCCATAAGAATAATTTTCAAGATATTCCCTTATCCCTTTCTTAAAATTATCTTCTCCCACCATCCTCACCAGTTTATCCATTACAATTGGTGCTTTATCATAGATAATATTTCCATACACAAGACCGGCATTGTTCAGATTATCAAGTTCCTGCCTCACAGGAGTCGCTCCCGCAGTTCTATCTTCTGCATAAGCAGCAGGAAAATATGAATTCAAAAAATTCAATTGATGGTTGACTTCAGGAAAAAGTGGAGCCACCATCCTTTTCGCAAACCAGTTGGCAAATACCTCTTTTGTCCACACCTCGTCAAACCACTTCATTGTCACATAATCGCCAAACCACATATGGGCTGTTTCGTGAGCCACAAGCTCTGCCCTGGCGAGCTTCTCCGCTATTGTCGGATTGTCAGACAGAAACATGGTTTTGTCAGAATAGAGAGTTGCTCCCATATGTTCCATCCCTCCATACTGAAAACCGGGAATTATAATAATATCATATTTTGTAAAAGGATATTTGACATTTGTGTAATCCTCCATCCATCTCAACGCGGAAAAAATCTGAGAGAAAATCTCATCACACTGAGCAATTTTATCTTTAGCGGACTCACGGTGATATATCGAAACTTTTCTGCCATCCTGAGCTTTAGTTATTTTATTCATTTTACCGACCACAAAAGAAAAAAGATATGTGGGTATTGGTTCGGTTTCAGAAAACACAATGTATTGACTATCATTCTGCTTAATAGTATCTCTCTGCACTGTCTGTCCATTAGCAACAGCCTCCCAGCCTGCAGGAATTTCGAGAGAAAGACTGTACTTGCTCTTTATATCAGGTTGATCGAAACACGGAAAAAGCGTTCTTGCCCTGTCAGGAACTAATAGAGTATAAAGAAGATCTTCTCTTCTGTTTAGTGATTGATCCCCAGCATGAAACTTTATGTTAACCTGATTTTCTCCTTTTAAAATCTGCCTTGAAGAAAGAATAATGTGTTCGTTCTCAAAAACATATTTACCTGGCTTGCCATTAACAGTAACGCTTATTACCGAAGAATCTCCCTGCTTGAAATCAAGAACGATATGTGTTCTCTTTTTAACATCAAATGTAAGTGAAAGAATCCCCTCAACATTATTTGCTCTCTCCTTCGGAATTTCAAACAGTAAATTATACCGCACATTAGAGATATTGACAGTCCTCATTTCGGCAAGTTCCTCACTTACCCCGACAACAGCCTCTTTTGGCACCTTGACCGAACATCCCGCAATAAAGAAGAAAGCACAATAAAACAAGGTAAACACACAAAGATTTGTTAAGCGCCATCTATTCATTATGTGAACTTTATGTTTTTGACTAAAATCTCAAGATATTCTCTGTCAATATCGTCAAAACTGTCCAGAAATTTGCTGTCAATATCGAGCAGAGCTTTAACTTCGCCCGGCTCTTTACAATTTTCTCCATCCTTGCTCTCAAATTCTCCAAAAATCGGAATTACAATCTCTGAACGCGAAAATGAGCTACAAGCTATATGTCCGGGAAATTTATCAACATCGGCAACTATCAGACTCCTTTTCTCCTTCCAGGAAGTTCCACAAACCCCTTTGCCATATGCAATCCTTGTACAGGCAATAGGACCTTGAAATGGACCCAGAACCAGAGATCTGCCAAATTGCGAATTGTCCGGTCTTACAATATAAAACCCTACCCATAGATGTTTAAAGGTCATCATTATTGCTGAAGCCACATTGGCCATGTTGGCAATAATGTCCTCCTCTCCCTCGGTCAATGACGCCACTTGAGGAAGAAGCAACTTATACATCTCCTCCTTGCTCGCTTCTTTTATCTCCAATTGTTCCATAACAAGACAAAGATATATAATTACTCAACAAAGAGGACTAATCCCTTGAGGTATTCTCCTTCAGGATGATAAATGTTTACAGGATGATCGGGAGCTTGTGCAAGTCTGTGCAGTATCCTTACTGCCCTTCCAGTCTCAGCTGCTGCAGAAAATATAGTTTGAGCAAAAGATATCTTGTCAACAACTTGTGAGCAGCTAAATGTAAATATTATGCCTCCATGTGCAACTTTCTCTATTGCAGCGGCATTAAGTCGCTGATAGGCTCTAAGCGCATTTGAAAGTGCACTTTTGTGTTTAGCAAATGCAGGTGGATCAACTACTATCAAATCATATATTTCCTTCCCCTCACTTTTCATATATTCAACAGCATCTGTGCAAAAAGATTTATGCAAAGCTTCTTTGGATATAATACCTGATTGTCTGTTTAATTCTACGTTTTTTTCAAGCAGCTCTACGGCACTACGAGAACTGTCGACAGAAGCAACCGAAGTGGATTCGGCTGCAAGAGCGTAGATTGAAAACCCGCCGGTATAACAGAAAAGATTTAGTACATTTCTGTTTTTTGCATAATGTTCCATCAAGGCTCTGTTGTCTCTCTGATCGAGAAAAAAGCCTGTTTTCTGACCATGGCACCAGTCAACATTGAATATCTTTCCGTTTTCCAAAATAGTTGCAGGAGTAGCTTTTTCACCAAAGAGATAAGCATCAACAGGATTGAAAATTTCTCTTGACGGCACTGTGCCTGAACTTTTATCGTAAACAGCTCTTAATTTCCCGCCATAAAGTTCTAATAGTGCATCAGATATCTGATTTCTGACAAGATAAATACCTGCAGAATGAGCCTGTAACACTGCAGTATCATCGTAAATATCAATAACAAGGCCTGGGAGCATGTCTCCTTCGCCGTGAACAAGTCTATATGCATTAGTAGTAGAGCTTTCTGTAAGACCCAGTTTCCTTCTGAAATTATATGAAGCCAAAAGTTTCTCAATCCAAAATCTATCAGATAGTTTGTCAGTACCAAACTCAAGGATTCTAACTGCAATCGAACCACTCTGATAATGACCTGTCCCAAGAAGTTTTCCGTCAAAAGAATACACTGCAACAAGTTCTCCTTCAGCAGGACTGCCTTCGATCCTTTGAATGGCACCTGAAAAAATCCATGGATGAAATCTCTCAAGCGACTCTTCTCTCGATCTCTTTAAGAAAATTTTAACCATTTTTTATCTGCTCGTCTTCTTCAATTCTTGGAGATTTAGGCGTACTTAAAAGCTTAAGATACATTCTTTGGCAAATCCAGGCATCTGTAGCTGCATACAAAACTTGTGCACGTGAAAGTTCATCTGTTTCCCAGTTAGAAAGCTGTTGTGACTTGGATATCTTTACCCCAAGTATTATTGCAGCCATTTTGCGGACACTTTTCTCTCTGATGCCCCAGTTTATCCCTACCGCCTGAAGATCTACAAAACCCTTAGGAACAAATTTACAATGACGTTGCAATCCTCTGATATCGTCGTGAACTGCCACACCAACTTTTATGATTTTGTTTGAAGACAGTATTTTACAGAGATCATCTGTAAGACCGAGATGGTGAAGCCTGAAGATGAAAGCTTTATCTTTGCCTGCCAATTGTAATAGAGCAACACTGTTTTTTTTTACATTGGCCTGAAATATTGGCTTTGTTTCGGTATCAAATCCAATAATCCTCTGAGATGAGAGGTAAGCAATTGCCTTGTCATATTTCTCTCCTTTTTTGTCAATTATACCTATCTCTCCATCAAATGATGCCTGAGGGAGTATTTCCAACTCCTCTTTAGATATTGTCGGAGCGTAAATCATCAGTTAAAAATTATCATTTAAGCTCCTCCTTCAAAAAATGCCATGTATGAGGCAATCTCTCCTCAATTCTGAGAAGATTGTCTGGATTAAGATTTTGTATTGAAAAAGGAACTGTGCAAACTGTTTGAATTTCACTTCCTGCTTCTCTTCCATACTTAAACTGATATGTGAAATTTCCGTTTTTATCTATATTTTCAGGACTTACCGTTGCCGCAGGAACTGTTATAAATGCTTTTAATTTATTTGCAGGATATGTGTCAGAAAGAAGCTTCCGGTCTTTTAATTTTTGATAAACTTCTCTGGCTGTATAAATAGACGGATCAATAAATTCAAAATCGTTTGGTAAAATCTTATCATAAATCTTATCTCCGTCTTTTGTATAATCCCGAAGTTCCGAAACCACTTTGTTGAGAGTATCAAGCAAAAATGGATAATGAGTACAGCCCAGGATTATATTGTCGATAGGTGTTTCTCCATCTCTCAATCTGTGTCTCTCTATAAGATTGACTAAGTATAATCTTGCATAATTTGCCGCAGAATTAAGCTGTATGGTCACATATCTGTTTCCACTTTTTTTATAGAGCATCGAGTTGTTGGCAAAATTAAACCTGTACCTGTCAAGCAAAGTAGTATCTATGGAAATTGAATCATTTCCTATAACAGGGCCTCTATAGTTATCACGGATGGCGACAGCATTTTTATCAATATAATCAACCTCCATGTCAACAGCCTCAGCAAAACCCATCCCTGGTTGACACACAACTTTTATTTCATCTTTAAACCCTCTTTTTAAAGCAGAAGATTTAATTGTTTTCTGATATCCTCCTGAAGAAATTGTACCAACAGTAGCCATTACTCCTATTGCAACATTTCCATCAAATCTGACCTTATCGAGAGAAGCATTTACACCTGCATCTATCACTCCGATAACTGATACCCCAGGCACGCCTTTTTCCAAAAGATATTGAACATCTTTCAAACCATAAGCTGTCGCTGTGTTACACGCTATAACAATTATCTTGGAATGATTAGGCTCTGTGGTAAGGAAAAGTGCATCCTTCACAACAAGCTCTCTGAAATAGTCCAATTTGTTTGCAGCAGCATAATTGCCATATGGCATATTTGCCTGATCCGCAAGATATCTAAACGACTCATTATTAAATTCATCCATTGATAGAAAGGCTTCAAGAACAGTCAATCCCCCTGTTCCTGAATCAAAAATACCAATCGGGAGCTGTTTCAAATCAGAAGGATAACTACCATAGTCAGCAAAATAGACTGAAGAGGTATCTCTTAAAGCTTTCTCAATAATTGGAATGCTTTGATATGTGTTATTTGCAACTTTCTTAGGAGAACAAGCTACTGCTAAGATAACCGTAAAAAAAAATACTATGTTTCTTTTACTTCTCATATGTGAATTCTCCATATTCAGTAATTATCTTTACTTGAGTCTGTCTTGACTGCTCCACCTTACCAATTACTTTTGCTTCAACTCCAAAGCTCTCTGAAATTTCAATCAGTTTCAAAGCTGTAGCCAGATCAGTGTATATCTCAAGTCTGTGCCCCATATTAAATACTTTGTACATCTCCTTCCAAGGTGTTTTGGATTCACTCTGAATCGCTCTAAAAAGAGGAGGAACAGAAAAAAGATTGTTCTTAACAACGTTGACATTGTCAACAAAATTCAATACTTTAGTCTGAGCCCCTCCTGTACAGTGGACCATACCATGTATTTTATCCCTGTAACTTTCAAGCATTTTTTTGACAACAGGAGCATATGTTCTTGTAGGAGAAAGAAGTAATTTGCCATAAGTAAGGCCTGTTTCGGGTTCAATATCATCTAATCTTTTGGAACCAGTATAAGCCAACTCCTTTGGAATCTGGTTATTATAAGTCTCGGGATATTTTTGTCCAACATAAGAAGAAAAAAGATCATGTCTTGCAGAAGTAAGTCCGTTGCTGCCTATTCCACCATTATACTCCTCTTCATAAACAGCTTTTCCAAATGAGGCAAGCCCCACAATCACGTCTCCGGCTTTAATGTTGGCATTATCAATAACTTCACTTCTTTTCAGTCTTGCACAAACAGTACTGTCAACAATTATTGTCTGCACAAGATCTCCAACATCAGCAGTCTCTCCTCCTGTTAAAATAATATCGATTCCGTAAGATCTCATCTTCTCGGAAAAAATTCTTGAACCCTCTATTATTGCTGCGATTACAGCACCGTTGATGCGATGCTTGTTCCTGCCGATTGTAGAAGAGAGTAAAATATTTTCACAAGCTCCTACACAAATAAGATCATCTGTATTCATAACAATAGCGTCCTGAGCAATTCCGCTCCAAACACTCATATCTCCTGTCTCTCTCCAATAGGCATATGCCAGAGATGATTTAGTACCGGCACCATCAGCATGCATTACAAGACAGTATTCGGGGTCATTACTAAGCTTATCAGCAACAATTTTGCAAAATGCATCAGGAAACAATCCCTTATCATCATCTTTTATTGCATTATGTACCTCCTCCTTAGATGAGGATACACCCCTTTGCGCATACCTTTGAGCCTCTGTACCGTTGTCCATATCTATCTCCAGAAAAGAAGTTCTCTATATTTGGGAAGGGGCCACAATTCATCGTCTATCAGCATTTCAAGCTTGTCGACCACTATCCGTATTTTAGTCATCGTTGGTAAAACATTGTCATAGTATAGTCTTGCCCTTTGAGCCATATCTTCCACTTTGTTAGCAATTTTTCGATCCTCAATAAGCTCCTTGGTATTCTTTCGTAAAGTTTCAATGTATCCGGATATCTTTCGAATTGTCATAAGCTGATTTTCAGACATCTGACGATATTCTTCCTCGTCAAAAAGCTCCTTGATACCTCTGAGATTTTCTATAAGAGTGTTCTGAAATTTGATGGCTGTAGGAATTATGTGATTTTGTGTAAGATCCCCAAGAACCCTTGCTTCAATTTGCAGTTTTTTGACAAATGTCTCATTCATCACCTCATATCTGGCTTCAACCTCACGTCTGGTCAATACTCCAGTCTCTTCAAAAAGCCTGACACTGTTCTCTTCCAGATAAGTGTTAAACGCATTCGGTAAATCCTTAATACCGCGAAGTCCTCTCCTTTCGGCCTCTTGATGCCATTCAGGACTATATCCGTTGCCCTCAAACAATATGTTTCTCGATTCTATAATGAATTGTCTTATAACTTTAAGAAGAGCCTCATCCTTTTCTATACCATCTTTCATGTACACCTCAACAAGAAATTTAAATCTCCTTATCTGCTGAGCTACAGCAGCATTCAAGGGGTAAAGGGCTGCCGCAACATTAACTGAAGAACCTACGGCTCTAAATTCAAATCTATTGCCCGTAAATGCAAAAGGAGAAGTTCTGTTCCTGTCTGTATTGTCAGGCAGAATTTCAGGTATCTTATTAACTATATCCAGCTTGTGATGTAAATCCTCAATCGACTCCTCTCCGTTTGACATTTTTTCAATAGAATCAATAACAGACGAAAGAAGCTTCCCTATAAAAATAGACATTACTGCAGGAGGAGCTTCATCTCCTCCAAGTCTGTAAGAGTTGTTAAGTGATGCCACACCAGCCATCAACAAAGGATGATGTTCATAAACAGCCCTTATTACAGAAACGAAAAACGAGAGAAATTGCAAATTTGTTCTTGGTGTTTTACCAGGGGCCAGAAGATTGACTCCATTGTTTGTAATAAGTGACCAGTTACAGTGTTTCCCTGAACCGTTAATACCTGAAAAAGGTTTCTCGTGAAATATAACTTTAAGTTTGTGTCTCTTGGCTATTTTCCTCATCAGTATCATCATCATGAGATTGTGATCAACTGCGAGGTTAGCCTCTGTAAAATATGGGGCAAATTCAAACTGGTTAGGTGCCACCTCATTATGTCTGGTTTTTAGAACAACCCCCAATTTATATGCCTCAGTCTCAAAATCTTTCATGAAAGCCATAACCCTTGAAGGAATTGCTCCAAAATAATGATCCTCAAGCTGCTGATCTTTTGCAGAGGTATGTCCTAAAAGAGTCCTGTTGCACATCATCAAATCCGGGCGTGCACGGTAAAGAGCCTCATCAACCAGAAAATATTCCTGCTCAATACCAAGCATAACATTAACTCTGGTTGTTCTGTGATCAAAGAGTTTACACAAGTCTGTAGCAGCTCTGTCTAAAGCCTGAAGTGATTTAAGATGAGGAGCTTTATGATCAAGAGCCTCTCCTGTATAAGAAACAAATACAGTTGGAATACATAATGTCTGATCCATTATAAATGCCGGGGAGGTAGGATCCCATGCTGTATAACCTCTCGCCTCGAATGTGTTTCTCAGACCCCCATGAGGAAAACTGGATGCATCCGGCTCCTGCTGAACCAAAGCATCTCCCCGGAAATTCTCAAAAACTCCACCATTCTTCGAAGGATCGACAAAAGCCTCGTGCTTCTCTGCCGTTGCATCTGTCAAAGGGTGAAACCAATGTGTATAGTGAGTAGCTCCATTTTCAACAGCCCATGACTTCATGCCTGACGCTATTTGATTGGCAATACTTCTGTCTATTTTTGTTCCTTCGCTTATGGCCTGCTGAACAGCTTCAAAAGCCTCTGCAGAAAGGTAACGTCTCATCTTTTCGACATCAAAAACCTTCTCTGCGAAGAACTCCGAAACCGGTCTGTTTTCCACATAAAACCGCTCAGCCTTATGGCTGGCAAATTCATCTAGAGCTCGTTTTCTGAAACTACTCATTAAGCAATAGTAAAAGTTTATTATAATTAATTACAGCGTCAAATGTAGCTATTTTTCGTTAAGCATTTATTAAAATTATTATTTTTGCTTCAATAATAAACCTTTTATCATGAAAAAACCATCCTTATTTCTACTGATATTCTTGATATTGGCTACATCTTTCAATTTGTCAGCCAAGAACAGAATTGTCCAAAAATGTGTAAATCAGATGAAAAAAGACACTTTGTTTAGCAACTCCGTTGTTGGAATAATGGTAATGGACAGCAAGGGGAAGTGTGTTGCATCATGGAATCCTGATTCTCCTCTGCTTACTGCATCAACTATGAAGACTATCTCAACAGGACTCGCATTACAGCTTCTCGGGCCTGACTATCGATTTAAAACCAGAATCGGATATTCCGGACAAATCGAGAATGGCGTTCTAAACGGAGATCTTTATATTGTTGGAGGAGGAGATCCGACGCTTGGTTCAAAAGACACTGTAGCAATTCCTGTAGATACAGTCTTCTCCCAATGGTATAAATTTATCAGGGCTGCAGGCATTGTTAAAATAAACGGATCAATAGTGGGTGACGATCGTTTTTTTGAAGAAGAAGCTTTGCCTGACACATGGTCATGGAGTAACATTGGGGCATCATATGGAAGCGCAGCGTCCGGTCTCTCATTCTGCGAAAACATACAATATTTTACTTTCATCCCTGGAGAAAAAACTGGCGAACCAGTTGTAATGAAAGATGTATATCCATCCATTCCGGGTATGGAATACCGGAACATGCTTAAAACAGGCATTTCCGGTAGTGGAGACAGAAGTTCTTATTATGTATCAGATCTTGCAAAAGTCGGAGTTTTCAAAGGCACTCTTGGAGCTGGTAAAGAAAGTTACACCGTTGATTGTTCAAGTAAATTTCCGGCTCTTATGTGTGCAGAGGAGTTTCGACTTTTCCTTATTGATAAAGGAATTGAAAGCAATCCTGATGTCAAAGATGTAAGGTCTTTTGATGCAACAGATCAGGATCAATTAAACATTATAGGAGAGACTCTTTCTCCAAGACTGATATCCATAGTTAATGTCACCAATAGAATAAGCAATAACTTTTATGCAGAAACTTTTTTCAAAATGATAGGCAAACAGTTGACCGGCAACGGTTCTTATGATTCTTCAGTAGTGGCAGCGAAAAGAGAACTTGCCAAAATGGGGTTATCTCTCAAAGGTTATACTCAAGTTGATGGAAGTGGCTTATCCAGACAAAATTATGTTTCTCCAAGATTTTTCTGCAAATATTTCGCAAGAATGAAAGAAATGAATAACTTTGCTGAATTCATCGGTTCTTTTCCACAACCTGGCGGCCCAGGAACCTTGAAAAGTGTACTGAAAGATGCAGATAGCGTTACCAAATCAAAGATTCATGCTAAAAGCGGATCCCTCTCAAATGTCAAGTGTTACGCAGGTTATGTTGAAAAGAGAGATGGTGAATATGATTATTTTGCAATATTGACAAACAACTACCAAGCAAGAACTTCCGAGATACAGGCTGGGGTTGAGAGATTCCTCGGAGCGCTTGTTGATATTAAAGAGACAAGTAAAAAGTAAAAACATTATAATATAAAAACGACAAATAATGCTTACATTATCTAAAAAGTCTGAAATCATGCCGGCTTCTCCTATCAGAAAACTGGTACCTTACGCCAATGAAGCCAAAAAAAGAGGAATTAAAGTTTATCACCTTAACATCGGACAACCTGATATTGAGTCGCCAAGAGAGGCTCTCGATGCTGTAAAAAACAACACTCTTAAATTAGTTGAGTATCCTGACTCAAAGGGTAACGAATCCTACAGAAAAGGTCTAGTAAAGTACTATGAGAGCATAAACATCCATGTAACCGAAAACGATATCAATATCACTACAGGCGGAAGTGAAGCTCTTCAAATTGCACTTGCAGTTACCTGCAATCCTGATGATGAAGTTATAGTAATGGAACCGTTCTACACAAACTACAACTCCTTTGCTCTTCAGAACAACGTAGTTCTTAAGCCTATCACCACCAGTATTAAAGATGGATTCGCTATTCCCGATCCTTCTGAGTTTGAGAAGAGAATTACTCCTAAAACAAAAGGTATTATTATCTGCAATCCAGGTAATCCTACCGGGACACTCTATTCAAAGGAGTCCATTCTAAAAATAGGTGAAATTGCTAAAAAACATGAACTGTTTATATTTTCTGATGAAGTTTACAGAGAATTCTGCTATACAGATCAGCCTCATTTCTCAGCCATGCATATCCCTGGCCTTGAAGAAAATGTAATTCTTATTGACTCAGTGTCCAAGAGATACAGCCTTTGTGGAGTTCGTATTGGTGCAATAGTTTCAAAAAACAAGGCAGTTATGAATGCTGTTCTCCGCTTTGCCCAGGCACGTCTCTGTTCTCCTGCCTATGGACAGATTGCTGCCGAAGGAGCTCTTGCTACTCCTAAGTCTTATTTCGAAGCTGTACGTGCAGAATACATCAAAAGGAGAGACTTCCTGATTGAAGCATTAAACAAGATGGAAGGTGTATATTCTCCTATGCCTATGGGAGCTTTTTACACAATTGCAAGCCTTCCAATTGACGATAGTGACAAGTTTGCACAATGGTTATTGGAAGATTTTCAATACGAAGGCCAAACTGTGATGGTTGCCCCTGCTGCAGGTTTTTACGCAACTAAAGGCAAGGGAACTAATGAAGTACGCATTGCCTATGTTTTAAAAATTGACGATCTCAAAGCTGCGATGAAATGTCTTGAAATTGCTCTAAAACAGTATCCTGGAAGGACAACTAAATAAAACAGGCAATTCTGCCCAAAATCAAAAAAATAGTCACAAGAAAGAAATACAGTCTTTGTTTGTGACTATTTTCATTTTTCCCTGTTGATTCAACTATTAAAACAGAAGAAGGAAAAGAAAATATTTGCATGATTCTGCCACTTGAATCAGGATACAGAATAATAATTCCTGACAAAAAAAACATAAGTATGATCAATCTGACAAAAGAGGCACTTTGAATAATTTTGAACCTGTTAATCCTGTTAAAAATGTCACGCAATGATAATATCAGCAATAATAACAGAAATATTGTAAAAAAAAGATGTGATACACTCCTGATATCTGGCTTCGCTATGTTTCCAATTTTAAGATGATATAGATACTCCTCTGCAAAAATATGAGCATCATTAAAAAATATAAATCTTAAAGAAAAAATAATACCTACTGGAATAAGAAAAGCCAATAAGATCAGCACTAATCTTCTCATTGAGATACCGGTTTCTTTAATCGAGAAAAAAAATACCAGAGGTATAATATATATCATAAGAGGCTCAAAAAGTGAGGCGATTGTGGCAAGAAAAACAGCCAGGAAGGAGTATTGCTCATTATTTCTTATTTTGAGCGATGTGTATATTGACCATATTATCAAAACAACAGCTATTGAACCTCCTGAAAAGAGTGATGTATGATAGGATGAAAAAGCCAGAACTAGATAGGTTAAGGGCAAAGTCAATCCTTCTTTTCCGGTCATTAAATACCTCTCGTTGAAAATATAAAGTGAGATCGTAGAAATTATAAGAAAAAATGCTGCAAGAAGATGAGAATATAAAGTTGGAATATCCTCAGGCTCTATAAATCCGGCACTCAAAGGGATCCATCTCTCAAAATTATCATCCGGAAGCTTTAAGGAGGTAAAAACGACAAAAAACAGCAACAAAATTAAATACGGCAACGAAACTGCAAAATTATATCTTTTGTCGTATTGCATCTTTACAAAACTATTTTGAATATCTCATCAAGTCGAGACCTATATCCTTTCTAAAATAAATATCATTAAAACTAATCTTTTCTATCTCTTTATACAAAATTTGACGACATTTATGTATATCCGGAGCTAAAGTTGTAAGAGCCAATACTCTTCCACCAGAAGTTACAACATGACCATCTGAAACTTTTGTACCCGAATGAAAAAGTAAAATATCATTATCCTGCTCAAATTTTTCAAGGCCTTTAATTAGATAGCCTTTTTTATAGTCTTCCGGATATCCTCCTGATACAGCAACTATAGTCATGGCAACTCTCGAATCTGTAACAATCTTTTCGCCCGACAATTTTCCCTGAGCTGCAGCAACCAGGTGAGACAGAAAATCACTCTTAATCCTCGGCAATACTGCTTCTGTCTCAGGATCTCCCATCCTGACATTATATTCAACAACATACGGATCACCCTCGCAATTCATAAGACCAATAAATATAAATCCCTTGTAATCAATCTTATCGCGCACAAGCCCTTGAATTGTGGGTTTTATTATTCTCTCTTCAACCTTTCTCATAAACTCTTCTCCAGCAAACGGGACAGGACTGACGGCTCCCATGCCGCCAGTGTTGAGACCTGTGTCACCATCTCCAATTCTTTTATAATCCTTGGCCTCCGGCAGAATTAAATATTCTTTTCCATCAGTAAGTATAAAGACCGAGAGTTCTATCCCCTTAAGAAATTCCTCAATCACAACTTTACGGCCTGCCGTTCCGAATTTCCCATTAAACATTGCCTGCAATTCTCTCCTGGCATCGTCTATATTACTATGAATAACGACACCTTTACCGGCAGCAAGTCCGTCTGCCTTCAGCACGTAAGGCGCACTGAGTTTCTCGAGAAAATAGTCTGCCTCATGCATAGATGAACTGTCAAAACACATGTAGGAGGCAGTAGGAATCGACCATTTTTGCATAAAATTCTTTGCAAATTCTTTGCTACCTTCAAGCAGCGCCCCTTTTTTGCCAGGCCCTATAAAAAGGCAATTTTTAAGTTGATCATGAGATTCAAAAAAATCACGAAGACCGTTTACCAAAGGCTCTTCTGGACCAACAACAACCAACGTGATGTTATGCTCCATCACAATTAGTTTTATGGCCTCAAAATTTTTTATGTCGATATCAATGTTTGTCGCAATTAATGCTGTACCCGGGTTACCCGGAGCACAGAACAGTTTTTCGAGAAGAGGACTTTTGCTTATACTCCACGCTAACGCTGATTCTCTCCCTCCCGATCCAATTATTAGGACTCTTATCATTTGTCAACTCTATTTTTATCAATCAGGAGCAAAAATAATAATAATAAACTAACTTTGTTTTTGAAAATAATAGCAATGAGGCGTTTTTACAGCATATTTCAGATTATAGTCATTATCATTACAACAACTTCCTGCAGTAAAAAAGATATAATTCCAAGAAAAGAATTGCCACAGATACTTGCAGAGATGTACATTGCAGATCGTGCCCTACTGAGTGATCCTGCCAAGTTAAGACAGGCCGATTCTCTTCTGGTTTATGAACCCATTCTGAAAAAATATGGCTACACAACCAAAACACTAATCAATACTTTTAATTACTATTTACCAACGCCAGCCAAGCTTAAGAGTTCATTTATGGCTGCAAGAGCAATTCTTGAAAAAAGACTTGTAGAAGTTCAGAATCAGATTGCCCTCATGCAAAAAAGAGAAATAGTATTCGCCACCGTTCACAAACTAATACGGGAAGCAGATTCTTTAAGATATATGGATTCATATGAAAGATCTTTAAGATGGCTGTTAGCACCTGAACTATTTCCAAACAGACCTGTTTATATCCCGGACTCCCTTATATCACGTTATGAACATCCGAAAATGACAAATTGGTGGTTGAACAATTTAAAAACAGAAAGCAGACATTTCTACCAGTATGAGAACAATAGCAGCACAATACCTCTTCTCAATAGACCACAGCCCAATCAGGAGAGGATATCTCTGCCTGAACACTGACGGAGTAATTGTAGAAGTTGGGCAGTTAGAAGAAAATGAGGAGCGAGAAAGTACAGAATTTTATGATGGGATTATATGCCCCGGCTTTGTAAACAGCCATTCTCATATTGAACTTTCTCACTTAAAAGACCATTTCAGTGAGGGCAGCGGCATGGCCGGTTTTATTCGTCAGATCAATGCATTGAGAGAATGTTCCAGTGTCGAGGAACGTGTAGCCGCAATCGAAAGAGAAATGAAACAGCTTTTCGAAAGTGGGGTCTCTGCAATGGCAGATATAAGCAATTGTGATGAAAGTTTTAGAATAAAATCTGTTTCTCAATTATATACACGCACATTTATTGAACTTTTCGGCTCAGAACCTGAAGAGTGTGAAACAATAATGCACAATGGCTTTAAACTGCAGCAAATAGCAAAGTCCTATGACCTTGATGCTGCAATAACACCACACTCATGCTACACAATGAGTCCGGAATTAAACAAAGCTGCCATCAAAGCCGCCCTCAAAGAGGGTTTTCTCTCATATCACAATCAGGAAAGCTGGGAAGAGGAAGAACTTATAAAAAATGGCACCGGGCCATTGGCCGAAGAATATAAGAGACGGGGATTGAGTACACCACCTGTTATTGGAAAGCCTGCACTGTTCTACTTTCTTCAAAATCTCTCAGAAGTAAGGAATTTAAGCAAAGAGACTGTAAAGGAACATATTCTTCTCGTTCACAACACTTTTACCAATGAAGAGAGCATTGACGCTGCCATGACAATGATCAGCAATCTGTTCTGGGCAATTTGCCCTCTATCCAATATTTTTATACACAGATGTCTGCCACCTGTCGAGCTCATGAGACGCAAAGGATGCACGATAACTCTTGGCACTGACAGTCTTTCAAGCAACAAAGTTCTCTCAATTGTTGAGGAGATCAAAGTCATTCATAATTACTTTCCAAACATCTCTCTTGAAGAAATACTTAAATGGGCAACTCTAAATGGAGCTATGTTTCTCGGCAAAGAAAAAGAGTTGGGAAGTTTTTCCACAGGTAAAAAACCAGGAGTGGTGCTCATAGACAACATCGACTGGAATAAAATGCAACTTACTGAAAATAGCCACTCCAAAAGAATAGTTTAACATATTCAAATAATTATGTCCACAATACTTTTCAATGAAATTATTTATGGTCCTATCAAAAGCCGCCGACTTGGTTCATCGCTTGGTGTAAATCTTCTACCTCCAAACGGTAAATGGTGCAATTTTGACTGCCTTTACTGCGAATGTGGCTTTAACAAAGACGGGAAAGACAATCGACAAATCCCTGCCAGAGAAGATGTTCGCAAGAGTCTCGAAAGAGTTTTGTCAAACCTTTCAACAAAAGGAGACAGAATCGACAGCATAACATTTTCCGGTAATGGAGAACCCACAATGCATCCGGACTTTGCAGCTATAATTGAAGATACCATTTCTCTTAGAACAAAATACAAGCCAGAAGCCAAAGTGTCTGTGCTTTCAAATGGAAGCGGAATAGCAAGAAAAGAGATTGTAGACGCTCTTCTAAAGATTGAAAATCCTATTTTGAAGATAGATTCTGCTTTTGACAGAACCATTCTTCTTATCAACAGACCAGCATATGCATATTCAATTAGAAAATTGAAACATGACCTTCAACCACTTAGCGACAGATTTGTTCTTCAAACCATGTTTCTAAGAGGGGAATTTGAGGGGAAGACAATTGACAACACAACACCTGAAGAGGTTGAAGCATGGCGTGCTTTAGTTGATGAAATAAAACCAAGAGAAATTATGATTTATACCGTTGACAGAGAGACACCTGCTAAGAATTTATGTAAAGTCTCCGTTGAAGAGATGAACAAGTTTGTTGCGCCTCTGATAGAGAAAGGCTATAAAGTAAAAGTTAGCGGATAAGATGAGAATTGTAGTCCAACGAGTTCTTGAAGCTTCCGTCAAAGTTGACGGGATATGTACAGGGAAGATTGGCAAAGGGTTGCTGCTTTTTGCAGGGTTTGAAGATAACGACAATGATTCTGATATTGCTTATGCAGCAAAAAAAGTTGTAAATCTCCGTATATTTGATGATGATAATGGAGTAATGAACCATTCTATTCTTGAGAAGTGCGGAGGTATACTTTTGATTAGCCAGTTTACTCTTTTTGCCCAGACACGCAGAGGCAATCGTCCTTCATACATTATGGCCGCCAAGCCGGAAAAGGCAATTCCTCTATATGAACAATTTAGAAAAGAACTGGAAAAGACATTGGGGAAAAAAGTCGAAACTGGTGTTTTCGGTGCTGACATGAAAGTTTCTCTTATAAATGACGGACCTGTAACAATCTGGATCGACACTAAAGTTGACAAAAACAGTTGAAAAATGGAAAATATTAAAAGAGAGATATCAAAAATTACAGACAACATTGATAATTGGCTCAATAAAGAGGCTTTAAGAAAATACATAGGACTAATTGATCTTACATCCCTGAACTCTGCAGACACATCTTCCAAAATATTGGGATTGGTAGAGAAAGTTAACAACTTTAATATTGACTTTCCTAAATATCCTTCTGTAGCTGCAATGTGTGTCTATCCAAATTTTGCAAAGCTGCTTAAGTCCAGTCTCAAGGTTAAGAATGTTAAAATCGCTGTTGTTGCGGGTGCTTTCCCTTCTTCTCAAAGTTTCAAAGAAATAAAGACCGCAGAGTGCAGGATGGCTGTTGAAAACGGCGCTGACGAGGTTGATATAGTCCTTGCTCTTAACAAGTTTCTAGATAAAAAATATGAGGAGACAAAATCAGAAATCAGAGACATTAAGGCAGTTATTGGAGACAAACATCTGAAAGTTATTCTTGAAACCGGCGTACTTAAGGAGGAACATCTTATTGATTACGCAGCTGAAATTGCCATTGAATCTGGTGCTGATTTTATCAAGACCTCTACAGGTAAAATTGAACCTGCCGCCACACCTGAAGCAGCATATATCATGTGCAAGCGAATAAAAGCATATTACGAAAAAACCGGAAAACGCATCGGATTTAAGCCAGCCGGAGGTATATCAACACCCAAAGAGGCTGCTCTTTACTTTGCCATAGTTGAAAATGTTTTAGGAGACGAATGGTTGACACCACAATTATTTCGGTTTGGAGCAAGCCGTTTGGCAAACAACTTGCTAACAGAGGTAGAAGGAAAGGTAATTAATTATTTTTAATACACAGACAATGAAAAAGACAATAGTTCTGTTAACTGCATTACTCATAACTGTTAGTGCAGTCGCCCAAAACTATCATAGGGCAGTCAGTGCCAGATTTGGCACAAGCGTAGGAGTTTCCTTTAAACAATTTGTCTCTTCTGCGGCAGCATTTGAACTTATGAGCTCTGTTGATCTGGTTGAGAATAACAACCAAAAACTTATTTTTTCTGCCTACGGTCAATATCATTATGACAAACTTGGTGTCGATGGACTTTCGATCTTTGGAGGTCCTGGAACATCAGCTGGTCTTTTCATCTCAGGGAAATATCAGGATAAGGCAGTACTCTCTTTTGACATAATTACCGGTGTTGAGTATAAACTTCAAGAACTTCCTCTTATTTTGGCATTTGACTGGAACCCAAAACTACAAATGATTACTGACGCAGGCATTAAACCTGCCAATTTCGGTGTAACACTCAGATATACATTTTAACGCATAAATCATGATAAAAAATTACATTAAGGAAAACAGCGACAGATTTCTCAATGAGTTATTCGATCTACTGAGAATCCCATCGGTAAGTTCCATGGCGGAGCACAAACAGGATATGCAAAAAGCTGCTGAAAAGTATGTTCATTTGCTTAAAGAGGCCGGTGCAGACAAAGTTGGAGTTTACCAGACAAAAGGTCATCCTGTAGTTTTTGGAGAAAAAGTTATTGACAAATCTCTTCCTACAATTTTGGTGTATGCGCATTACGACGTACAACCTGCAGATCCCATCGATCAGTGGTCTACACCTCCATTTGAGCCTGTTATTAAAGATGGAGCTATTTACGCTCGAGGTGCTGACGATGACAAAGGACAAGGTTTCATGCATGTAAAGGCTTTCGAATATATGGTAAGGACAGGCCAGTTAAAATGCAATGTCAAGTTTATCATAGACGGAGAAGAGGAAATTGGTTCTCCAAGTCTCTCTGAATGGGCTGCAGAACACAAAGAGATGCTTGCATGCAATGATATTCTTGTTTCTGATACTACAATGATTGACGAAAAGGTACCTTCTTTGAATGTTGGAATGAGAGGACTCACCTACATGGAGGTGGAAGTAACAGGCCCTAACAAGGATCTTCATTCCGGACATTATGGTGGAGCAATAAGAAATCCTGCCAATGCTCTTTGCAGCATGATAGACAAATTAATAGACGACAAGGGCAGAGTTACCATTGAAGGCTTTTATGATGATGTGGTTGAACTTACAAAAGAAGAGAGAGATATGCTTGCAAAAGCACCTTTTGATATAGAAGAATATAAACGCTTTCTTGATATTGACGACGTGGCCGGAGAAGAAGGCTACACTACAATGGAACGGACAGGTATTCGTCCGTGTCTTGATGTCAACGGCATATGGAGTGGCTATACAGGAGAGGGAGCTAAGACCGTCATACCTTCAAAAGCTTATGCAAAGATATCAATGAGACTCGTTCCTAACCAGGATCATAATAAAATAGCCAAGCTGTTTGAAAATCATTTTCTTAAACTCGCACCGAAAGGAGTGAAAGTTAAGGTTAAGCATCATCATGGTGGACAGGGATTTCTATGCCCAATCTCCTCAAAGGTATATCAATCCGCATCGAGAGCAATTACAGAAGTTTACGGAATAGAGCCAGTGCCCTCCAGGGGAGGTGGCAGTATTCCCGTTCTTGCAGAACTGCAACAAATACTTGGAGCCAATCCTCTGTTGATGGGTTTTGGACTTGAAAGAGACGTTATTCATTCACCTAATGAAAGCTATCTACTAAGTCAATTCTATAAGGGAATTGAATCTATTGCTCTTTTTTACAAATATTATACTGAATAAATTGTAATCAAATTTAAAATATTTCATATATTTGTAGCATAATTTATCTCGTATACCTCCAATTATTGGAGGTATACGTCTTTTTATATTATATTACAAATAGTTATGAAAATTGGGATTATTGGTTTTGGCAGTATGGGCAGGATGCTCATGCACAAGTTTTTGGAAACAGGAGCTATCATGCAGGAAGAACTTTATGTTTCAAATCGCACTACAGAAAAGCTTTCAGAAATTTCCTTTTTCTACCCCAAAGTCAATATCTGTAATAATGAATCCCTCGTTAAATCATCAGACCTTATCTTTATTTGTGTAAGACCAGCCCAAATGAAGGATGTTGCAGAAATTATTACACCACACATCCAAAATAGACAACATATATGCGCCGTCAATGCTTGTATAAGATTCAACCAGCTTGACTCAATATTTCCAGGCACTTCTTGTTCGATTGTTATTCCAAGCGTAACAGGAGAGGTCAATAAATCTGTTACACTTGCCTCATTTAACTCCTATGTTTCAAAACATGAGGTCGACTTGATTAAATCACTTCTTAGCTCTTTCAGCTCAGTGTTAGTTATCCCTGAAAACGAACTAGGAATTTGTACTGATCTGACAAGCTGCATGCCCGGCTTCATCGCTTCAATATTTGACATTATTGTTGACGAAGCTTCTCAACATTCATCTTTGTCTAAAGATGAAATTCACAGTATGATTATTACCACGATTCTGGGAACATCAAAACTTTGTGTTGATCAGAAAATGTCATTTGACAAAATTGTCGAAAGAGTCGCTACAAAGGGAGGAATCACCGAAGAAGGAGAAAAAGTAATCCGGTCTCGCTTCCCAGAGATAGTTAAAAGCCTTTTTCAACATACAAGAGAAAAGAGAGAAAACACTATTAATAATTTTTCATTTGAACCTAAATGTGAAAAGTGTAAGAAACTATAATACTCAATATTAGTAATTATTGCTGTCTAGATTGTGCAGGGCATAACAATAGGCTCCAAGCGAAATGGCTTTACTTGCCCCTAACTTCGAAATCATCACTCCCGTCCTTTTTTCAGGGTCGTAAATAACTTTGTCGTTACATCCATAAACCTTCAACTCACGACTTTGGCCTCTGGCAAATTGTTCAAATTCCTCTTCAGAATCAAGATTGTATACACTCATTTGAAGACGACCAACATTCTCTCCACTAAGAGTTTTAAGGCTGCTCCTCATCTCCCGCAAGAGAGAGGGCATTATAAACTTGCTGGCAGCAGTAATACCTCCCCCAATCACAACTAAGCCGTCAATTAGAGAAATCGCTGTAACAATAGCATCTCCTGCTACTTCTCCAAAAAGCTCAAAAGTTTTGATAGCAGCATTCCTGTCACCTTCTCTTACTCCGTTTGCTATTCTGAATATATCTAAAGGCTCTAAATCATGAACCAGCTGATTTGTCAATTCTCCATAGACCCGTTTAATAGCTCTTGCAGAAACTCCCTCTTCAACAATAATATCAGGCATAAGTTTGTGTCTGAGACAAAAAGTCTCTGTACATGAGTTGTCCCCAATATGAAGTGCGCCATTAAATGAAATTCCAAATCCAAAACCAGTGCCCCATGTGTAACCTATCAGATTATTGTACTGTTTGATGCTCCCAACCTCTCGCAAACGTTTGTTAACCTCAGGCAAAGCTCCAGCTATTGCCTCACCATATGTGAAGAGATCCGCGTTATTATTTATAAAAACAGGTAATCCAAATTTTTTCTCAAGAAACGGTCCCAATGCAACACCGTCCCTGAAAGATGGAAAATTAGGCAAATAGCCTCCTATAATTCCATTCTTGTAATCAGCAGGGCCCGGAAAAGCAAAACTAATTGCCACAGGCGTTTCTCCCAAAGACCTTATAACTGCCTCAAATCCTTTAACAAGAATTGCAAGACAATTATCTAAATCTGAAGCATTTGTTTGCAATGAAATAGGTCTCATTACATAATCATTACCCTGGACAGCACTGAAAACAAAATTTGATCCTCCTGCATCTAAGGTAACTACAACACGGCTATCATTTTCGTACATACTTATATTTGTTAACTTATCATTAAAGATTTAAACAAATATAAACAATAATGTAGAAAATGATCTCCAAAACCTAATAAAATAAAGCGATAGCGAAGAATTTACTTTAAAATAATTTGATAAAATAAAAATAGTACTATCTTCGTACTGAGGCTATCATATAAAAAAGATTAAAATAGTATGAAATGGGTCACAATACTTACAGCTGCTTATCCCCAAGATATACTGATTCCTCAGTCAAATCTTGAGGCACGGGGAATTCACACTTTTCTAAAAGATGAATACTATAATTCGATAGTCAACTTTTACCCTAACTCTAACGTAAAACTTCAAGTGCCAGAAGATGAGTACGATACTGCTGCTGAGATACTTAAAGCCGCAGGCTACGAAATCATGCCGAAGCCGCCAGAGAGCCGGTAAACTTGTCAATCTTCTTTTTAGCGTAATCCAGCTTAATTATGAGAGTCTTTCTATTTTGAGAAGGAGTTTCATACATCGCATCAACCATTATAGCCTCACATATTGACCGCAAACCTCTCGCTCCAAGCTTGTACTCGATTGAAGTATCCACAATATAATCAAGCACTTCATCTTCAATTTTGAGTTTGATGCCGTCAAGTTCAAAAAGTTTGTAATATTGTTTGACAAGAGCATTTTTAGGCTCCGTAAGTATGGTTCTTAAAGCTTGCCTGTTAAGAGGATGAAGAAATGTAAGAACCGGAAGTCTTCCAATAATTTCGGGAATAAGACCGTAGGATCTTAAATCTTGTGGAGCGACATATTTAATCAAATTATCCTTGTCAATTCGATTTCTTTTCTTCTCTGCTCCATACCCCACAACCTGAGTATTTAAACGTTGGGAAATTTTCTTTTCGATCCCTTCAAATGCTCCTCCACAAATAAAAAGAATATCTTTAGTATTAACAGCTATCATCCTTTGTTCCGGATGCTTGCGACCTCCCTGAGGAGGCACATTGACTACACTTCCCTCCAATAACTTAAGCAAAGCCTGTTGAACCCCCTCTCCAGAAACATCTCTTGTTATAGATGGATTATCACTCTTCCTTGCAATTTTATCAATCTCATCAATAAAAACAATACCTCTTTGAGCCTTTTCAACGTCGTAATCGGCCTCCTGAAGCAATCTTGTAAGAATGCTCTCAACATCTTCCCCAACATATCCTGCCTCAGTAAGAACAGTAGCATCTACAATGGTAAACGGGACATCGAGCATCTTAGCTATAGTTCTGGCTAAAAGAGTTTTACCCGTTCCTGTCTGACCGATCAACAATATATTGGACTTTTCCAGGTCCAAATCATCATTTCCGGGATTGGATATCCTCTTATAATGATTGTACACAGCTACTGCAAGATGTTTTTTTGCCTCCTCCTGCCCAATCACATACTGATCCAAAAAACTTTTAATTTCCAGGGGCTTCATCAATCTTCTCTGATGATCTTCCTCCTGGCTACCCTTTGGCTTTCTTGCTTTCATGACTTCCCGCGCATAATCGACAGCCTGCTGGGCGCAGTCACTGCAGATACAAGCAATTTCTCCAACTATCAAAACATCTACTTCATCCTTGTCTCTGCCACAAAATGAACAGTAATCATTAAATTTTGATGTCATTTTTATCTACTGATCTGTTTTTTTTGATTTAATCAAAATTTCATCTATCATACCAAAGCTTTAGCTTCTGTAGCTGTCATCCAGTAATCCCTGTCTGCATCCTTTTCAATAACTTTCACAGGTTTGCCTGAATGGAATGAAATTATCTCATAAAGTTCATTTTTGATCTTTGTAATTTCCCGCGCTGTAATTTCTATGTCTACAGCTTGTCCTTCTGCTCCACCCATTGGTTGATGTATCATTACTCTTGAATGAGGTAATGCCGACCTTTTACCTTTTGCACCTGCGGTAAGGAGTATTGCAGCCATTGAAGCAGCCATTCCCGTACATATCGTAGCTACATCAGAACTTACAAGTTGCATTGTATCATAAATTCCAAGCCCTGCATATATCGACCCCCCCGGTGAATTGATATAAAGTTGTATATCAGCCTTTGAATCCACAGAATCCAGATACAGAAGCTGAGCCTGAATTATATTGGCAACATCATCATCTATCGGAACTCCAAGAAAAATGATTCTGTCCATCATCAATCTTGAGAAAACGTCCATTGCGGCCACGTTTAATTGACGTTCCTCAATGATTGTAGGGTTTATGTAGGCGCCGTAAATTGAGTAAAACCTGTGCATTGTCATGCTACTTATACCTTGGCGCGATTTCGCAAATTTTTCAAATTCAATTGCCATTATTCAAAATTTTAATTTGTCATTTTACGAAGTTCTTCTGAAGATATTTGCCTTTTGTCGAGAGATGCCACACCCTTTACAAAATCAAGAACTAGATTCTCTTCAACTTTTTCAAGTATTCTCCCAGACTCCTTTTCATTGGCAAGAAGAGACTGTGCATACTTCTCCAGCTGTTCCTCAGGCACATTTGGAATTCCGTACATAGCAAACTGATATGCAGCTATCTTCTTAGCCTGTTCATCCAGCAATTCTCGAGTAACGGTAAGTCCTTGTTCCTTTAATATGGTCTGACGAATCATCTGCCAACGCAAATCCTTGAGAAAAAGGTCAAACTCCTTTTCAATATCCTCCATCGTAAACTTCTCCTTATTTGCTGTATAGAGCCACCTCTTGAGAAAATCTTCAGGAAGTTTAATTGCGGCTTTTTCTATCAAATAATCCCTTGCATCAAGCATATAACGATAATCACTTTCCCGAGCAAATTCTTCTTTCATCTTTTCTATAAGTCTGTTTTCAAATTCCTCATCACTTTTAACCTGACCTTCTCCAAATACTTTGTCAAACAGCTCTTGTGTAGGTTCTGCATCAACAAAACGTTTTATCTCCTTAACAATTACCTTAAAAATTGGTTCAACAGTAGTGAGCTCCTCCTTTTTAACTCTCAGCAATGATGCTCTGTCTGCATCATTAGTAAAAGCCTTGTTAACGTCAATTTCAAATTCGTCACCCACTCTCCTCCCAATAAACAACTTCTTTATTTCAGGATCTTCAATGGATCTCACGGATATATGTGTCCCTTCAATCTTAGTATCTCCCTGAACAAGATCTGCAACTATAAAATCATCATCAGCCACCTGGTCTACATTGCCAAGCTGTCCGTACTGCTTGAGAAAATTACTTCTGTAAATCTTCTTTTCTTCATCTGAAATTACAACCTCATAATAAGGAATCTTGTCTTCATTACTGAGTTCCACTTTAACTGAAGGAGATAATGCAATATCATACACAAATTCAAATTCTGAATTATTTTCCCAGTCAATAGGCTTTTGTTCTTTCTCGTTAGGAAGTGGTTCTCCAAGAACTTTAAGTTTGTTCTCAGAAATAAAATTATTCAAGCCTTCAGATATGAGATCATTGACAGCATCCAACAAGGCAGATTTTCCATGCAGCTTCTCTATCAGGCTCATTGGAGCCATGCCTTTACGAAAGCCTTTCAACTCAGCCTTGCGTCTAAAATCGTTAAGTATTTTTCGCTGCTTGTCGTAATAATCTCCCTGTTCAATGTTAAGTGTAACAACGAGATTCAAATCATCGATGTTTTTTTGTGTTACTCTCATGTATATATAAATTATTTTGTTATCAACAAAAAACAGATACCCCAAAGGCTATCTGCTTTCAGTGCGGGCAAAGGGACTCGAACCCCCACGCCTTACGGCACCAGATCCTAAGTCTGGCGCGGCTACCAATTACGCCATGCCCGCTTTGAGGGATGCAAAGGTAAGACAATTTTCTCACATTACAACAGTTATAAACAATGAGACTTACGACTTTTAAAAAGATTTTATAATTTCCACAAAGTCATTAGCAATCAAAGATGCCCCACCTATAAGCCCGCCGTCAACATCAGGTTTGGAAAATATCTCACGAGCATTTGATGGTTTACAGCTTCCACCATACAAAACAGGTATTACCTCAGCCAGATCTCCAAATTTGTCGGCAACTATCTTTCTAATAAAGGCATGCATCTCCTCAGCCTGGTCAGAGGTTGCAGTCTTACCTGTACCTATCGCCCATACCGGTTCGTATGCAATAACTATTTTACTCGCATCTGCACCCTTTAATTTATAAAGTACATCCTTAATCTGTTCGGAAACAACCTCAAAATGTCTGTTACTCTCTCTCTCTTCCAACCTCTCTCCTACACAAAAAATAGGTGTTAACCCCTCTTTAAGTGCAAGTTCAATTTTAGCATAAAGGGATTCATTATTTTCATGATAATACTCTCTCCTCTCTGAGTGACCTATAATAACATACTGGCATTTCACCGATTTTAACATGCTTGCAGAAACCTCTCCTGTATAGGCACCTGAGGCATGATCGGCACAATTTTGAGCGCCAAGATAAATCTTTTCCTTTTCGTCATGCTGTTTTGCAATAAGTTTTGCCACAGTGCTCAAATGAGTAAATGGAGGACATATAATTATTTCCACATCTGTTTCGAGTTCATCTACAAGTTCCACAATTTCACTCGCCAGTTTTTCTGCCTCCTTGATAGTAGTATTCATCTTCCAGTTACCTGCAACAATTTTCTTTCTCATATCCAAAAAAATTAATAATTCAACAACAACTGCAAAATTAATAAATAATAAAACCCGAGAAAAATTAAATCAAAAGAGGGGTGTGTAACATATTGCCACATACCCCTCTATGCTTAAAATTGATCTAAAACACTACATGCCTTTCTCTTTCATCATCCTTTCAATAGCTCTTGCAAGTCTTTTTACGCCCTCTTCTGTCTTTTCACTGTTCATGTATGAGAAATTAATCCTCATAGTATTCTTGCCTGAACCATCACAGTGGAATGCCTCTCCAATAACAAAAGTCACATCCTCTTTCATGGCAATATCAAATAATTCTCTTGCATCAAATCCTTCAGGCAATTTGACAAAAAGGAAAAGTCCACCTTCTGGACGTGTCCATGTCACACCTGCCGGCATATATTTCTCAAAACATGCTAACATGTGATCTCTTTTTTCTTTATAGAGAGCAACCGTTTTCTGAAGATTCTTTTCAAAAAGTCCTTTCTCAAGATACTTTGCTGCAACAGATTGATCGAAAACTGTTGTACAAAGATCGGTTGACTGTTTTGCTACTACAAGTTTGTCAATTATCACTTCAGGAGCAATAGCCCAACCAATTCTAAAACCAGGAAGGAATGTCTTGGAAAATGTACCTAACAAAATCACTCTTTCATCATCGTCGAGAGAATACATCATAGGCTGCTCCTCACCGTCAAAGCGAAGCTCTCGGTAAGGACTGTCCTCTACAAGAATAAGATCATATTTTTTAACGACATCCAGAACATATTTACGCTGTTCGAGTGTCATTGTCACTCCTGAAGGATTCTGAAAATCAGGTATGGCATACACAAACTTCGGTTTCCTCCCTTCAGCTATCAGCTTTTTAACTGTATCCTCCAAATCATAGTCTGACTTGATGCCTACCGGCTCAGCCTGATATGACCAGAAAGCCTGAAGGGCACCAAGATAGGACGGAAGCCCACAAACAACAGTGTCGCCCGGATCAATAAAAATCTTTGAAACAAGGTCAATAGCCTGTTGTGAAGCCGTAGTAATCAAAATATTCTTTGCTGAAACCTTGCAGCCGTTATCGCAATACCTTTTGGCAAGCAGCTCCCTTAATTTCTGGTTGCCTTCTGTTGGACCATACTGAAGTGCAGATGCCCCCTCAGTTTCAAGCACTTCAACCATGATTTTCTTAAGATCCTCAATTGGGAAAGTGGATGCATTTGGGAAACCACCAGCAAAAGATATGATCTCAGGTCTGTTAGCTACGCTGAGAAGATCCCTGATTGCAGATCTTCTCATATTCTTTGCATTGGAAGAAAGAAAGTTTTGAATATTTACCGCCATGTCTTATAATTTTTTTACAAAAGTAAAAAATTGTAATAAAAATAAAAAAATAAATTAAACATTTAAATTAAAAACCTCTCCTTTTGATTGAATTAAAAGTGTGTAAAGGAGTAATAAAGCAATATTTCACATAATTACAAATTTATTAATACTTTTGTAAAAAAACAATGTCGACAGTACGCATAACAAAAGAATTCCATTTTGAAGGAGCGCATGCTCTCACCGGTTATGATGGTAAGTGCAGACATATCCATGGTCACTCATATAAATTTTACGTTACTGTCAAGGGTGAACCGGTTAACGACACTTGCAATTCTAAGAATGGGATGGTACTTGACTTCAGCCTGCTCAAGCAAATCGTAAATGAACAGATAATCAATTTATTTGACCATTCACTCATCCTTAATAAAGATGCGGCGTTATCCTCAGAGATTGAAGCTGCTTACCAAAATGTAATATTGGTTGATTTCCAACCAACCTGTGAAAACCTTGTTTTACATTTTGTTGAACTGATTAGATGTAAATTACCTCAAAATGTATCATTGCAATGCATAAAGATGTACGAGACACCTTCTTCTTATGTTGAGTGGATGACAGATGACAATTAATAACTGGTTTGAAAACATGAAGAAACTCTATCTTATTGATGGACACGCATTGATTTTTCGTTCATATTACGCATTTATCAGAAGACCAATGATTAACTCAAAAGGTGTCGATACTTCCATTCTCTATGGTTTTACAAAAACTCTTTTAGACCTAATAATCAAAGAAAAGCCAACACATATTGCAGTAGCATTTGACCCTCCGGCCAAAACTTTCCGCCACGAACTCTATCCCGAATACAAAGCCAACAGAGGAGAAACACCCGAACAAGTAAGAGGAGCACTCGAGCCTCTAATATCAATATTAAATGCGATTTCCATCCCGGTAATAATGAAACCCGGATTCGAAGCAGACGATGTAATAGGAACTATTGCAAAGAAAGCAGAAAGAGAGGGTTTCAATGTTTTCATGGTTACACCTGACAAAGATTTTGGGCAGCTTGTATCCGACAACATTGTTCAATTTAAGCCAGGAAAAAATGGTGCAGATATGGAGACAATCGGCAAAGAAAAAATATGCAGTATTTATAACATAGATAAGCCTGAACAGGTTATTGACATTCTGACTCTGCAGGGTGATATATCTGATAACGTGCCGGGTGTGAGAGGAATTGGTGAAGTAGGATCAAAAAAACTGGTTCAAAAGTATGGTTCAGTAGAGAACATTTACAATAAACTGGACGAATTGCCGGAAAAACAGCAGATTGCCTTAAAGGAAGCGAAAAAACACATTGAATTAAGCAAAAGACTTATCACAATAGACACTAATGTAGATATACCTTGGGATGAAGAGTCTCTTAAACTTTCCACTCCAAATTTCGAAGAACTTAAAAGACTTTTCTCCGAATACGAATTTAGCTCCTTAATGAGACTTATCCCTAAGTTGGAGGAGGTTTTTGAACTTACAGGAAAACCAGAGGATAAATCATGTAAACCACAAACCGAGCTTAAAGCTATAAACTACACAATTGCATCGGCAGATAAGGTTAGAAATGAGATTTTTGCAAAGAAAGAACTTGCCATAAAGTTAATAAAAGATAGATTTATCATTTGTTGTGGTGAACTAATTCAGATAGTTGAAGAGACAAATATCAGACAATACAAAGACATCCTTGAAGATGGAAGTATAGTAAAATGCGGTTATGACCTTAAGTCCGTAATGAATAAACTTTTTGAATATCCGATAATATTAAAAGGATACATGGCAGACATAGAACTTATGCACTATCTTTTAATGCCGGAGAGAGCTCACAAAGTTGAAATTATAGTTCCAACATATCTGGGAGTTTCACTCGATGATCAAAGTAATGTAATTCAGGGAGATCTTTTTGATGTTAATATATCACTAAACGAACATTCAGAAAAAGACTTAAAAGAGACAGCCGTGTTTTTACCGCTATATCATAAATTGGCAGATGAGCTGCAAAAGATGTCCCTCGACTCTCTATACAACGATATCGAGATGCCACTCATAAGTGTTTTATCGAGAATGGAGACCACAGGAGTAAAGATTGACACTGAGATTTTAAAAAAATTCAGTGAAAAATTAAATTCAGAACTTACTGCAATCGAAGAAGAAATCCGAAGAATAGCTCAAGACCCTACCCTTAACGTATCATCTCCAAAACAACTTGGAGTACTTCTCTATGACAAACTTCGACTTGGTGCCAAAAACGGTAAAAACACTAAAAAAAACCTTTCAACTGATGAAGAGACACTTCTCGAACTTGAAAATGAACACCCTGTAATCCCATTAATTCTCGAATTCAGAAATATCAAGAAATTAATCTCTACTTATGCAGATCCTTTACCTCAAATGATCTCTCCAAAAACAGGTAAAATTCATACAACTTTCAATCAAGCATTGACATCTACAGGAAGGCTCAGTTCTGTAAAACCAAATCTTCAAAATATCCCAATTCGCACTGAAAGGGGGAAGGAAATACGCAAGGCATTTATTCCTTCCTATCCTGAAGGTTACATCATGTCCTCCGACTACTCACAAATTGAATTAAGATTAATGGCTCACATGAGCGGTGATGATAACTTCATTGAAGCGTTCAGAGCTGGCAAAGATATTCATTCTGCAACAGCTTCAAAAATATTTGATATACCTGAAGATCAGCTCACTAAAGAACAAAGAAGCCGAGCAAAAGTCGCCAATTTTGGAATTATTTACGGCATATCTGCATTCGGTCTTGCTCAAAGACTCCATATATCAAGAGGAGAAGCAAAAAAACTGATTGATGAATATTTTGCAAAATATCCTAAAGTACAGGCATTTATCAACAATACTATAGAATTTGCTAAAAAAAACGGTTATGTGGAAACTCTTTATGGCAGAAAAAGATTCATACCTGATATTAATTCCAAAAATCCCGTTGTAAGAGGTTTAGCTGAAAGGAACGCAGTAAACGCTCCTATTCAGGGAAGTGCAGCTGATATCATTAAGATAGCAATGATACGTGTGGATAAAAGGATTATAATGGAAGGGATTCAAAGTAGAATGATCCTGCAAGTACATGATGAACTTGTTTTCGACGTTGTCCCAAGTGAAAAAATGTTGCTAACGGACCTTGTAAAAAAGGAAATGGAAAGTGTAGCATTACTATCCGTACCACTTACTGTTGACTGCAAGACAGGCAAAAACTGGCTTGAAGCCCATTAAACCTACTCGTATGGATACAATAAACAAATTTGATGAAAAAGAGCTTGTCAGGATGGCGGCATCAGGTGATCAGAATGCTTTTTTAAAACTCTTCGAACGATATATTGATCAGATTTACACTTACATTTTAACTTTCATTCCAAAGCCACAGGATGCAGAAGATATTTGCCAAGAAACATTTCACAAAGCCTTTAAAAACATAATGTATTATCAGGATGAATGGGCTTTTTCTACCTGGCTATACAAAATTGCGCGAAATACGGCAATTGATCACTACCGCAAAAATTCCTTGACCCCTTATCAGTCGATAGACGAAAACCGAGAAGATGCTTCAGTATTTATTGACCCTTCAGATGTCATGCCAAGCCCTGAAGAGAACATGATCAATCAACAGACATTTGAAATGTTGATCAAGGCCATCAAAGAGCTTGATGTCAAATACCGAAAAGTTGCCGAACTGAGATTTATTCATGACTACGCTTATGAAGAGATCGCAAGGGAATTAAATCTGCCTCTAAATACTGTCAGAACACAGATAAAACGAGCAAGAAAATTATTGGCAAAAAAATGGAAGAATTGATTTACAAATATTTCCCCAGACTGAGTGACCAGCAGAGAGCAATGTACAAGGCTCTTTATCCTCTTTATGAAGAATGGAATTCCAAAATAAATATTATCTCAAGAAAAGATTTTGAGCATTTCTTTCTGCGCCACGTACTTCACTCTCTCGCCATAGCTAAATTCATATCCTTTCCCAATGGTGCAAGAGTTTTGGATGTCGGTACAGGTGGAGGCTTTCCCGGGATTCCACTTGCCATAATGTTTCCTGAATCATCATTTTACCTTTGCGATTCCATAAGAAAAAAATTATGGTTGTAGGCGATGTAGCTTCCACTTTACACCTTAACAACGTAATAACTGTCAATGCACGCGCCGAGGAACTTGAAGGCCGGTACGATTTTGTAGTATCAAGGGCAGTAACTGCACTCAAAGATTTTTTACCATGGATATGGCATAAAATTGATTCTGGATTTTTTAAGGGTGTTTCTCGAGGTGTTTTGTACCTTAAAGGAGGTAACCTTGAAAACGAAATTGCTCTTGCCTGTTCGAAGATGAAAATCAGTCCCTCACAAATAGTGGAAGAGAGAATTGACCAATGGTTTGTAGAACCAGATTTTGCCGAAAAGAAACTTCTATTCATCAAACGGTAAACAATTATTTGCTAATAAAAACATTTTACATATCTTTGCACTTCCTTATAAAGAATTATAACAGTTTAATAATATCATGAAACGCACATTCCAACCTTCACAACGCAAGCGTCGTAATAAACATGGATTTCGTGAGAGGATGTCAACTCCAAACGGACGTCGAGTTCTTTCAGCCCGTCGTCGTCGTGGACGCAAAAAACTTACAGTATCGTCTGAAGAACAGTTCTAGCAGATATTTACTACTATAATGAGTCAAGACGCCTGAGGCGTCTTTTTTGTTATTTTTGTGTCAATAATTTTAAAATGGAGAGAGATAAAATCATTAAGGAAGCTCTTGAACTGTACTCAACTTCAGACATGAATTCAATATCCGAAGCTGCCTTGAAGATTAGAAAAGCTTTTAACGGCAATAAAGTTTATTACAATAACAATTTCCACATAGAACCAAGTAATATTTGTGTACATAGGTGTAAATTCTGTTCCTACAGAAGAGACAATTCCTCACAACCGGGAGCATGGTCAATGACTCTTGAAGATGTTCGAAATTACTGTCGTGAAAAGTATCAAAAAGGAATGACTGAAGTTCATGTTGTGGGAAGTGTTCATCCTGAAAAAAGCATCGACTATTATGTATCCATCATCTCTCTACTCAGGAAGGAATTGCCCGACGAAGTAACAATCAAGGCCTATACTGCCGTTGAGATTGATGATATGGCCAGATATTCAGGGCAAAGTGTGGAGTATATCCTAAACAAGCTCAAAGATGCAGGACTCTCTGCCATGCCGGGTGGTGGTGCAGAAATATTCGATTCAGATATCCGGAAACAAATCTGCCCAGACAAGTGCAATGCCGAGAGATGGATCGAAATCCATCGAACAGCACATAAACTCGGCATAAGGAGTAATGCCACAATGTTGTTTGGTCATATTGAAAATCGAAGGAATAGATTAGATCACATGTTGCAAATCAAGGAACTTCAAGAGGAGACTGGCGGATTTGATGCCTTTATTCCACTTCTCTTCAAATCCACCAACAATCAGCTCTCACACCTCGGAGAAATTGGATTTGTCGAAATTCTTAAAACCTTTGCCGTTGCAAGAGTTGTACTCGATAACATACCTCATATCAAATCCTACTGGCCAATGTTGGGAAAAGATTTGAGTCAGCTTACGTTGCTATACGGAGCAGATGATATGGATGGTACAATTAATAACTCCACCAAAATATACAGCATGGCCGGGTCACATTCAAATCCCGAAATGAGCTGTGACGAAATTGAAAATATGGCCAGAGAGTGCGGATTTATAGCAATTGAGAGAGACAGCTTTTATAATGAAGTTAAAAAATAGTATTATTTTTGTGACATGACAAAAAACAATATTGACAAAATCAAAAAAAAGGCAGGATGGGATCACCCCATTCTTAGAGAAATCTTCAAAGCAATTGGATTTGTTATTGTTTTGCTAATTGCTGCTTCACTTTTTTTAAAAATTGTTACAAGACACAATCAAGAACTTTCCGTTCCTGACTTGTCAGGTCTCACACTTGATGAAGCTCATAGAATTGCGAAAAGACATAAGTTGAGAGTTGAGGTTTCAGATTCTGTTTTTATACCATCAGTCAGCAGAGGTATCGTGCTCAAGCAAAACCCTAAAGCAGGGAATATGGTCAAAAAAAACAGAAGAATTCTATTGACAATAAACACAATTCAACCGAAACTCGTCACTATGCCTTCAGTAACAGGATTTTCCTTGCGTCAAGCGTTGGCCGAACTAGAAGCCAAACAGCTTAGTGTAGGCAGATTGACTTATGTCTATGACATGGCAACAGACAATGTATTATCACAGAAATTTAATGGACGTTTCATTGCCCCAGGAACAAAAATTGAAGCTGGAAGCCAAATCGATCTAGAACTTGGCGATAACGGACAATCAGCTACATCTATTCCAGATGTAACAGGAGTTTCCCTTCAGCTTGCCAAAGAAATACTCTTGGAAAATTCTTTGAACCTCGGAAAAATACACTATGACAACCTCGTCAAAAGTTACTCTGATACTGTTTCAAGCGTTGTAATCAGACAGATTCCCTCTCCTACCAGAGTAACCTCCTATCCTTTGGGCACAGAAGTTGAACTTTTTCTTAGCATCAATAAGGAAAAATCAAAAGCTATAAAAACCGAGTAGAATGCTTGAAGATGAAGAAGATGTAGTCAGCTTTGAACATTACCGTTTCATCTCGGATAAGGGTCAAACACCTGTAAGAGTTGACAAGTTCATTACCAGCCATATGGAGAAAACCTCCCGTCACAGAATACAGCTCGCAATTGATGCCGGCTATGTTCTAGTTAACGGCAAGAGGGCAAAGGCAAGTTATATAGTTAAACCACTTGATATAATAACTATTGAACTTCCATACCAAAGAAGGGGCATGGAGATTAAGCCTGAAAACATTCCTCTCGATATTATCTACGAAGATGACGACCTGTTACTGATTAATAAACCGCCCGGGCTTGTAGTTCATCCAGGCCACGGCCATTTTTCAGGGACTCTTGTAAACGCTCTCGCCTTCCATCTCGGTATAAGTCAAGATGAAAATGCTCCTGATGAAAGGATGGGTATTTTAGTCCACAGAATCGATAAAAACACATCAGGCCTTTTGTTAGTAGCTAAAAATGACGAAGCACAGTTTAACCTTGCACGTCAATTCTTTGATCACACTATCGACCGGGAATATGTTGCCCTTGTTTGGGGCAATCTCAAAGAAGATAGTGGCACTATTACAGGCAATATTTCGAGAGATCCAAACGACAGAATGCGTTTTAAGGTTTTTACTGATGGTTCCATTGGGAAACATGCAATAACACATTATAAAGTTATTGAAAGATTTGGCTATACAACCCTTGTTTCATGTAGACTGGAAACAGGAAGAACACACCAAATAAGAGTCCATATGGATTACATCGGGCATCCTCTTTTCAACGATGATAGATATGGAGGTGATAAAATAGTCAATGGAACTTTCTATGCCAAATACAAACAGTTTGTAGACAACTGCTTTGAATTGCTCCCTCGACAGGCCTTACATGCAAGAACTATCGGCTTTACTCATCCAAAAACAGGCGAGAGACTCTTTTTTGAGTCTCCCGTACCTTCAGATATGCTCTCTGTTATTGAAAAATGGAGAAGTTATTCTCATTACAAACGTTAGCATAATCACCTGTGAAATACTCCACCTGGAGGGCCGAATCTTCCATGATTCATACCTCTGGAGCCTCCTTGCTGACCGCTTCTGTCCCCAAATTTTCCAAAACGCCACGTAAATGAGAGCATAAAATATTGTTTGAGAGTCAGACTGCTGACATCCTGAATATAGTTGTCTGTAGTAGTCCTTCTAACACTCTTGGACTGGTCCAATATATCAAATACTCTAAATATCAAAGAAGCAGAGTTTTTGAAAAGCAACTTGGAAACCTCGGCATTCCAAACAGTCGCCGGATCATTATATCCTTCTCCATATCCAACATAAAACTGGTGCTCTATATCACTTGCAAGACCAAAGCCTGCAGGCAAAGTCCAGTTAATAGTAGCATTCAGAGAATTATTCCATGTGGCATCTTTTGTTTCACCTATAGTGTACCAAGCCTTGGCATAAGAAACCCTTCCTCCTGCAGTAATCTCAAGCTTCTCGCCACGATATGCCAATCTAAGCATTTCTGAAACAGAGAGAGAAGTTGTTATATTCTTCACTGCACCTGTTTCAGAAGCAGTGCTGCTGGAATAGTTTATCCCATTATTAATACCTGCTCTGGTATTTGTCATAAAATAAAACTTCTTTGTTTTCTCTATCGGTGTATTCCACATAATATTTCCAGAAATTGAGTAGACAGCTTGATCGTTTACAGGTTTTGTGTGCTGGATTCCACCCTCTTCATACCAGGTTTTGTTCGCAATCTTGTCGAGAGTATAAGTTCCATCCAATCTGGCATTGACTGTACTGAAATTGCTCCTGTTGGTATTTCTGAAGTTTAGAGAAAGGTTGTGTGAAAATTCAGGAAGAAGATCTGGATTTCCTTCAGACACAAAAAGCGGATTGGAATTATCTTTCACTGGCTGCATCTGGCTTATTGAAGGCTGTCTTGTGCTGCCACGATATCTTATTCTCAAAGATTTGGAATCACTAAAGTCAATATCTAACAAAGCTGAAGGAGAATAATTAACAACACTTCTTTCAAGATCAGTAGTTTTACGATCAGATGTAGTTATACTATGTGTATAAGCTGGTTGGACATTCATTCCAAGAGTAAAGCTGTACTTTTCCTCAACTTTTCTGATATTAAGCTCTCCTATTTGATTGATAAATGTATTCTCAAAACTGTTTGAATAGGTTGAATCATAAAGATCATAATTACCGGTATTTTGATTAAAGTTTTTTGCAACTTTATCAGAATTATTTTTTCTGAAGTTGTAAGAATAAGCCAACTCCATGTAATAATGATTACCAAGTGGCTCTGTATATGAAGCTCTCCCGCCGAGAGAATAATTGTCCTGTTCTGTATTATACTTCTGTCTTACTTCTGTAGTGAGTGGATTAGTGCCATAGCTATTGGTAGTTGACTCATTGAAGGCTTCTATATCATTATTACTGTATCCATAATTAAAGTTAACAGAAAACGTCCTGCCTGTCTTATTAAACTTCTGCCTTAATAAAAGATCCCCGTTTAAAGATCTAGTATCACTATTGCCATAAGATTTGCTGCTACCGTCATTTATTGAACTTCCGAGCACACCCTTTGTAAAATATACATTTTCTTCATTAAAGGATCCACTTCCGATATTCATATTGGGTCTGAACAAAATAGATGTTTTATCATTGAACTTATATTCAAGATTGACAGAAGCGCTGTTGGCATCAGTACTGCTCTTTGAATATTGATTACTATTATAGATAAAACTACTGTCTGCAAGAAATGTCTGCTTCGATGTAACCTGTTTGTTTTCAGTATCGCTTCCACTGTAGAGGTAACTTCCTCCAATATTCAACTTTTTGTTATTACTTACCGTATTGGCATTAACTCCACCCATCCATGAAGTTGTGATTCCTGATCCTCCAAAATTCATAACTGCTCCTCCTATTCGCACCCCCCCGGCACCTCCAAGTGAATTTCTCATACTTCTCATAGCATCACCGGCCACATCAAAAAAACCTCTATTATTGGTGTTGTTGGCATTCGCAATCATACTTATCTGGCTTTTGGAAGTGAAGTTACCCAACATTCCTGCAACCTGATACTTATCGTCAGTACCATAACCACCGGTAACATTTCCAAACCATCCGTTCATCATCCCCGGCCTGATTGATAGATCTATAACTGTCTCAGACTGACCGTCGTCAATACCAGTAAACTGAGCCTGTTCAGATTTCTTTTCCAGCACCTTGACCTTATCGATAATTTTAGCAGGAAGATTTTTTGTAGCTAACTGTGGATCATTGAAAAAAAATGTTTTACCATCAATTGTTATCTTGTCTATTGTCTTGCCATTTGCTGTAATTGTACCATCGCTTGAGACTTCAATACCAGGTAATTTCTTGAGGAGAGCCTCAAGCATATCTTGATCTGTAACTTTGAAAGACGAGGCATTATATTCAATTGTGTCTTTCTTAACAATAATAGGGTTTCCAAGAGCTGTAACTGTCACAGTTGACAAAACGTTTATCTCCTGTTTCATCTTAACCCTGCCAAGATCTAAAAGACTTTTACCTGTTGTATTTACTTTAGTTTCAAAAGGTAAATAACCTAAACACTCTGCTTTCAGTGTATATGTACCCTCTGGAACTTTAACAATTTCAGCCCAGCCTGATGCATCAGTAAGAGCATATTTCAAGGCCTCCTTCTTGCCCTCAGGTGTTATGGAAACAGTAGCAAATTCAATTGGATCCTGAGTTACGCTATCAATGAGTATTATCTTTATCCTGAAATCTTTAGGCTCTACATCAACAGCAAAAGTTTTTGTTGAGTTTAAAAAAATCATACAAACAACCACCAGGTATATTTTATTAATATACTTCATACTCATAATTATTTATTCTTTAGTCTATTTTAAGAAACTTTCTGCTTTGACACACAAAAATGAAAAAGGTTAAATCAAAACAAAAAATTATTTCACTCGACTGGAATTACGCTTAACGAAACTCTTCCAACTTTCATTAAAACCTTTACCAAAATACGGATTACTCGTTTCAAGAAAATGACAGTAAGCAACAGCCAGGGCATCAGTAGCATCAAAATAATTTACAGATTGTTCTATTTTGAGTATGTTGTATAGAAGATTGGCAACCTGTTCTTTTGAAGCAGCCCCTCTACCTGTTATTGACATTTTAATTTTTCGAGGAGCATATTCAGAAACAGGAATGCCCAAGGCAAGAGCAGCAGTAATAGCTGCCCCTTGTGCTCTTCCCAACAAAAACATAGACTTAACATTTTTGCCATAAAATGGAGCCTCAATAGACAGGTCTGTAGGATTGAAACGATTTATGAGAGCAGAAACTTCCCTGAAAATTATGCCGAGTTTAATATAATGGTCTGTTTCACTATGCATATCTACCACACCCATATCCAAAAAATCGACACTGTTGCCAAAGCTTCTCACTACACCCCAACCAAGAATTCTTGTACCGGGATCAATGCCAAGTATAATCTTCTCGTCATCCATCTAAATTAATCGATATAGGAAAATCCTGTATATTCTCTCAAAACAGAAGGTATTTCTATTCCCCTTTCTGTCTGATTGTTTTCCAGCAAAGCCGCAAGTATTCTTGGAAGAGCAAGAGAACTTCCATTCAAAGTGTGAGCAAGTTGAGTTTTGCCATTTTCATCTTTAAAACGGAGTTTCAGCCTGTTAGACTGGAATGTTTCAAAGTTTGACACTGAACTTACTTCAAGCCATCTTCTCTGTGCAGCAGAATAGACTTCAAAATCGTATGTAAGAGCAGATGTAAAACTCATGTCCCCTCCGCAAAGTCGCAAAATTCTGTAAGGGAGACAAAGAGAACGAACAATGCCTTCAACATGCTTGACCATCTCTTCAAGAGCATCGTACGAATTATCCGGATGAGTTATCTGTACTATCTCAACTTTGTCAAACTGATGAAGACGGTTCAGACCGCGAACATCCTTGCCATATGAACCAGCTTCTCTTCTAAAACAAGGTGTATAGGCAGTACACTTCACTGGAAGGTCTGAATAACCCAATATAACATCACGGAATATATTAGTCACAGGCACCTCAGCAGTAGGAATTAGATAGAAATTATCGAGATTCACATAGTACATCTGCTCTCCTTTATCGGGCAATTGCCCCGTTCCATATCCTGATGCCTCATTCACCATAAGCGGAGGTTGAAATTCTGTATAACCTGCATTTGTATTTTTATCAAGAAAATAAGAAATAAGCGCTCTCTGGATTTTTGCACCTTTACCTTTATAAACAGGAAAACCTGCTCCAGTAAGCTTAACCCCAAGATCAAAATCAATAATATCATATTTTCTAGCAAGCTCCCAGTGTGGCAAAGCACTCTTATCAAATTCCGGAATAGATCCTCCTTCTCTTACTATCACATTATCCTCTGCACTTTTACCTGAAGGAACAGATATATGAGGCAAATTTGGAAGCAGTAACAATTGTTCGTTCATTTTAGAAGAAACTATCTGCATCTCGTTTTCAAGCAACTTTGACTTTTCCTTCAAATCAGAAACTTTGGCCTTAACCTCCTCTGCTTCAACTATTTTACCATCCTTCATTAACAACCCTATCTTTTTTGAAAGAAGATTCTGTTCCGAAAGAATAGTATCCAATTCCGTTTGAGTTTCTCTTCTTTTCTGATCCAACTCATTGATACTTTTTATTATTTCAGTTGCGTCAAAGTTTTTGACTGCAAGCCTCTCTGCCACAAATTGAGGTCTCTCTCTTAGTAATTTAATGTTTAGCATTGTCCCTTAAAATATGAGCTTCAAAGGTATGAAAAAATTACTCTCTAACATATAACTAATAGAAGAGGGAGTGCCAATAAATGACACCCCCTCATTTTGTTGTACAGCAAGATAAATTACATCTGACTGATAGCCCCTACAGGGCAAACGTCAGCGCAAGTACCACAGTCTGAACAGATATTTGGGTCTATTTTGTAGATATCACCAGGTGAAATAGCCTCTACAGGGCATTCATCGATACATGTTCCACAAGCTGTGCAGTCTTCTGAAATTTTGTAAGCCATTACTATAAATTTTAATTGGTTTATTATCTGCAAAGGTATAAAATGGGTAGAAAAGAACAAATAGTAATTGTATCTTTGTGGACTGAAACATAAACCTAATTGTGATGAAAAATATTTTATATAAGATGTGTGCCATGACGTTCATCACTTTGATGTCAATTACACTCTTACTTGCACAAACCACACCTCAGATGAGTATCGAATTCAACAAGACGATTCACGATTTTGGATATATCGACATGAATTCAGGTCCAAGAAGTTGTTCCTTTATTTTCAAAAATATCAGTAATCAGCCTGTAGTCATACAGACCGTTATTTCCTCATGTGGATGTACCACTCCCGAGTGGACCAAAAGTCCTGTTAAACCAGGTGAAAAAGGGAAAATTGATGTTACTTTTCTAAACGACCAGGGACCTTACCCATTTGACAAATCGTTAACTGTATATGTAACAGGATCATCCAGGCCTATTGTGTTAAGAGTAAAAGGTGTTGTCACTCAGAAACCAAAAACTCTTCGGCAGCAGTATCCAGTCAAGATTGGACAACTTGGATTAAAAAGAAATCCTGTAGAACTGGGACAAATTCAGTACGGTACTATTTCAAAAGGAGCTGTTGAGGTAGTTAACCTTGCAGGAAATCCGATAAAAATAAGTTTTACCGATTTCTCAAAAGGATTTTATATAAATGCTGTTCCTGATTTAGTGCCTGAAAATGGAAAAACTGACTTGATATTTTCTATTGACACAAAGGCAGCAAACAATTGGGGTACAACCATTTTCTCAGCAAGTCCTGTCATTAATGGTAAAAAAGCAGATAGACCAATTCAGATTAAAGCAACTATTCTTGAAAATTTCGCCGATATGTCAAAAGCAGAACTTGACAAAGCCCCACTGCCAATTTTTAGGAGAAGTTCCTTTTCATTTGGAGAGGTGAACGAAGGGTCTACAGTAAAATGTAGTTTTGATTTTAGAAATACCGGGAAAAGCGATTTAATTATCAGACAAATTCAATATAGTGAAGATGGTATTATAGCAAAATATAAAGATAAGATTCCTGCCTCAGGCAGCTCGAAAATTGAAATTGAAATAAATACAAAAAATATGTCCGGAGAAAAAAATTTTGTTGTTACCCTTGTAACTAATTCGCCAACCAGACCAATAATTAATCTGATAATTTCCGGAAAGGTGACAAATAAAAACTCATGAATGACATCGAAAGAGACAGCGCACTTATAGTAAATGAAGGTGTTGAACAGCCACCAGTTGTAAACCCTTATATCAATAATTTCTTCAAGAAAAACAGGAGCAGAAACCTTACGGTTAAAGATTATGTAGAGGGAGTTTTAGCCGGAAATACGACTGTGTTAAGTCAGGCCATTACACTTATCGAGAGCTCTAAACCAGAGCACAGAATTGTAGCCCAGCAAGTTGTAGAAGCCTGTCAACCTTTTGCAGTTCAGTCAATGCGTATAGGTATTACCGGAGTGCCCGGAGTTGGCAAAAGTACATTCATCGAAGCCTTTGGAGGATTAATCACCTCACGTGGTCACAAGCTTGCTGTACTTGCAATAGATCCGAGCAGTGAAAGAAGCAAAGGAAGTATTCTTGGAGACAAAACAAGAATGGAGACACTCTCCTCCGATCCCAATGCATTTATTAGACCAAGTCCAAGCGGAGGTTCTCTTGGAGGCGTTGCAAGAAAGACCCGCGAGACAATTGTTCTGTGTGAAGCAGCTGGTTATGATGTTATTTTTATTGAAACAGTTGGAGTCGGGCAGTCTGAAACCACAGTACATTCAATGAGTGACTTTTTTCTTCTTTTAATGTTAGCAGGTGCAGGCGATGAGCTTCAAGGCATTAAAAGAGGCATTATGGAAATGTCAGACCTCATAGCAATAACTAAAGCCGATGGCTCTAATATACAAAAGGCCGAGATGGCAAAAGCATTGTATTCCAACGCACTGCGCCTTTTCCCTCCTACAGAATCCGGATGGATACCCACAGCCCTTACCACTTCAGCTGTCAACAAAACAGGGCTGGATGAAATTCTATCCAAGATATTTGAATATTTCCAACTTACTCGAGAAAATGGTTATTATATTCATAAAAGAAGAGAACAGGCTAAATTCTGGATGTATGAATCCATCAATGACGAGCTGAAAAACCGTTTCTACGAAGATCCTAAAATACAAGTTAAACTTAAAGAGTACGAAGAACTTGTTTTATCAGGCAAAATGGGATCTTTCACAGCAGCCTCAGAACTTCTTAAACTGTATAACAAATGAATCTTGTAAACATTATAATTGAAGCCCTCAAAAACAGCATACTTATTACCGGACTCGTCATGGTAATGATGCTTCTGATTGAATACGTCAACGTTCACTCTCACGGATCCACATTCAACAAACTTAGAAATTCTCCTGTAAAACAGGTTCTTCTGTCAGCACTCCTGGGATTGGTTCCGGGATGTGTAGGAGGTTTTGCCGTCGTCTCTCTCTATACACACAATATAGTTAGCTTCGGTTCACTACTCGCTATGATGATCTCCTCATCAGGAGACGAAGCATTTGTTCTTCTGGCAGCCGTTCCAAAAACTGCCCTGATTTTGTTTTTTACACTTTTTATCACAGGTCTCCTTATTGGCATTGTCGCTGATAAAGTTTTCAAGGATAGACGTCGCCCATTCGCACCGGAACACTACAAGATCCATGAAAACGAATACTTTGTCTCTTCTTCTCCAATATTTGGCAACAGTATTAGAGAAAATCTTAAAAAATTAAGTAAGGAAAGACTGATTATTGTAGTTGGTGTAGCTATATTTGTCATTGCAGTCGTGATGGGCATTTTGGAGCATGATCATATTGAAACCGGTGCTTCCGGAGAGACTCACTCTACAGATGAACATCTGCATGGCTCAATTAATATTTTCAGTGAAAGATGGATAAATCTCCTGTTTGCAGGAATAAGTATTATTACACTTTATCTCACACTCAAAGCCAAAGAACATTTTATCAAAGAGCATCTTTGGAATCATGTAATAGTAAACCATTTCAAATCTATTTTCCTCTGGACTTTCGGAGCATTAATTGTCATTCATTTTGGTACTCAATACCTTCACATAGAAAATTGGGTCAGAGAGAATGTCATAATAATGATTCTGATGGCAGCAGCTATTGGACTTATTCCTGAATCTGGACCACATATGATATTCATTACACTCTTTGCTAATGGTCTCATTCCTTTCAGTGTCCTATTTGTTAGTTCAATGGTGCAGGACGGACATACCGCACTTCCATTACTTGCTGAAAGCAAAGGAAGCTTCTTTAAGGCAAAAGCCATCAATTTTGTTGCAGGAATAACTATTGGAATAACTATGCACCTTTTCGGAATTTAGTTACTCTCCATTCATTGACATCAAAAACTCCTGATTATTTTCTGTACGCATAAGCCTGGTCTTCATGAATTCCATTGCCTCGACTGAATTCATGTCAGCAAGATAATTTCTCAAGATCCAAATCCTGTTTAAAGTGTCCTTGTCAAAAAGAAGATCATCTCTACGAGTACTACTAAGAGTAACATCGACTGCAGGAAATATTCTTTTATTTGCAAGTTTCCTGTCGAGTTGCAGTTCCATATTACCTGTACCCTTAAACTCTTCAAATATCACCTCGTCCATCTTGGAACCTGTATCAATCAGAGCCGTAGCAAGAATTGTAAGTGAACCGCCATTTTCGATATTCCTGGCTGCACCGAAAAAACGTTTAGGTTTATGAAGAGCATTAGCATCAACACCTCCACTCAACACTTTACCTGAAGCCGGCTGCACAGTGTTGAAGGCTCTCGCCAGACGTGTGATGGAGTCCAGTAAAATCACCACGTCGTGACCACACTCAACAAGTCTTTTAGCTTTCTCAAGAACGATATTCGCAATTTTAACATGTCTCTCTGCCGGTTCGTCAAAAGTAGATGCAATTACTTCAGCCTTAACACTTCGCGCCATGTCTGTAACCTCTTCCGGACGTTCATCTATAAGAAGAACAATCATGTATACCTCCGGATGATTGGCAGCAATTGCATTGGCTATATCCTGGAGAAGAATAGTCTTCCCAGTCTTTGGCTGAGCAACTATCAAACCTCTCTGACCCTTACCTATAGGCGCAAAGAGATCTACAATTCTTGTGGAAAGATTATTGTGACCATTGGAAGTAATATCAAATTTTTCATTTGGGAAAAGAGGAGTAAGATAATCAAAAGGGATACGATCTCTTATGAATTCGGGAGAACGACCGTTTATCTGATTTACCTTAACAAGAGGGAAATATTTATCGCCTTCCCTTGGAGGCCTGATATCCCCAACAAGTGTGTCTCCAGTCTTTAAGCCATAAAGTTTAATTTGTGATTGGGATATGTAAATATCATCTGGCGAGTTGAGGTAATTATAGTCTGAAGACCTCAAAAACCCATACCCGTCAGGCATTATTTCAAGGACTCCTGTGGCCTCAACTGTACCTTCAAATTCAACCTTTTTATACTGTTCCTTTATGCTATTTTCAACGCTTTCAATCGACAACTCATCATCACTTGGCTGAGACATCTTATTATCTTTCGAAAGATTGTGGTGTTGCTTGTGCTGCTGCTGAGCCTGTTGCTGTGGATGGCTATTCTGATGTGGTTGACCATTCTGCTGCTGTTGACCATTCTGCTGCTGTTGCTGATTATGTTGAACCCGACCGGTTTGCTGAGGATACTGATTTTGCTGTTTGTTTTGATATTGCTGCACATGCTGTGCCTGTGCCTGTCCCTGTGCCTGTGGAGGGTGTTGTGAAGGCTGAGGAGCAGATTGAGTCTCCTTTTGAGACTTTTCACTTATAACTATTTCACTTTCTGTTTTAACCTGATTTTTCTGCTCAGTTTCCTGTTTTGCTTTTGGCTGTTCAAGAACCTTAACCACAGTTGGTTTCCTGCCTCTTTTTTTAGATGAAGAAGAAGTTTCCTTATTTGCAGTCTCAGTATTAGAAATTTCTGTATTTGAGCTTGAAGAAGGAACTGTTTTATCAGAAGGGGCTGCTGCTCGTAAATCCTCATTCTTGTGAAGCTCTAATTTTGATGCCTCAGCCGAAGATTCTTCCACTTTAGAAGACACTCCCACTTTTTGCCCTTCCTTAGGTTTGTTGATTCTCTGCTTCTTCTGCCTTTGGACTAATGGCTTTTTAAGAGGTTCATTTGTTAGACTGCCCTGTTTTGCCTGTTCATCAAGTATTTCGTAAATCAGTTCTTCAGTGGAAAAGCTTTTGGCTTTGCTAACATTCAGCTTCTGCGCAATAGCAAGCAAGTCTTCCTGACTCATCTTGCTTAACTCTTTAATATCGTACATTAGATGTATAAGGGGGTAATTATTAACCTGGAAAGAATAATTGGTTGTTGCAAAATTAGTAAAAATATTGAAAGCATATAATGAATATCCAAAATTAACTTTATTTTGCAGCAATCACATCTATTTCAACCAGTGCACCTTTAGGCAATGCAACTACAGCATATGCAACTCTTGCAGGATATGGTTCCTTAAAAAAAGTGGCATAAACCTCATTCATTGCTGTAAAGTCATTTATATCAGAAAGATACACTGTTGATTTGAGTACATTATCAAAAGTACATCCTGCCTCTTCCAAAATATATCCAATATTTCTAAGTGACTGGGCAGTTTGTTCTCTTATACCTCCGTCCACGATCTCTCCTTTAGAGACATCAATCGGAAGCTGACCTGAAATAAAAATAAATCCATTCGACTCTGTTGCCTGGCTGTACGGTCCAACAGCCTTTGGCGCTCTAACAGATGAAATTACATTTTTCATAATTATATATCTAATTAATGTTTATTATCCCAATAACTTGCACTTTTTTTGTACTGTAGCAGATCTGCAAGTGCCGAAGCCTTTGCATTTATTCTAAAGCTCCAGCTCTTCCAAGTACCGGTCGGCACCCATGAAAAAGAAATTTGGAAACAGTGAAGATCATATGTAGCACTCATCTGAGTGGTCGTTAGTTTTCTTTCCATTAAATCAAAACCTGTATTTAATGAAACATTCAAGTCCTTTGTCATCCTCAATTGACCTGAAATGCCAAGAGTTTGAGTAAAGGAATTTATCTTTGAAAGTTGCCCTCCGGCATAAGAATATGATTTACTGTAAGAATAGTTGTAATTAAAGCTCAAAGACCAAGGAATTGAAGGATCAAGATAATAGAGCCATCCTCCAGGAATGTACTCTCCGGTCAAAGGATGTTTATATACCCTATTATAATAGACCGGGTTCGGATGTCCTCCTACAGTTGTGGCAGGACTTTGTACCTTATTGGCTTCAGACTGGCCTCCTCCTCTTTCTCCTTTGCCAGATAGCGAATAGGAAAGTGATACACTTGCATTCGTCATTCTCGCCAATTTAAAACCGCCCTCTTTAACAATATTCAATTCATTTATCCTTTGGCCCTTCTCATCAATCGCATAAGGATCAAACATTGCATTTGCATTAAATGCCAATGAGCCAAAAATAGTAGTACTCATAGTAGCAGAAATATTTGAAAGTCTCATAGAATCCGCCAAAAAATTGTATGAACCGGCAAAAGATAAATTGTCTATCAATTTAATTTTTGTGATGCCCCCATTTGTGGTGTCCTTGTCGCTTTTAACCTTAGCCTCAACATTGTTTGCTACCGAGAAACTCAATCCGCCGCTCTCTCCTGAAGATGGATAGCCATATGGAAGACCGTCATAGATATTATATCGCATCGTTTTCAAAACTCCGTCTTTGTCTGTATAATTGAGAGTCCTGTAACCATTGCCGTAAGTTCCAAGATCCGGTCTGTAACTGAGTGATATCTGAGGTGTAATCATATGCCTTATAGCCCTGATCTTTCCTCTATTGCCGAAATTATATATTCCATAGAGACGGGTGTTAATTGAAAGTGAACCGGAATAGTCCTGAGTTGCACCAAAATGTTTAAACAATGCTGATGTGTCATTAACCACCTGATAGGTAGAAGGGTCATATGATCGATCAATTGATTGAAAATACCAGTTCATCCCATACGAGACCCCGGGAGAACATTGAATATATTTAAAAAGTGTAAATGTTGGAAGACCTATTGTGAAATTATGCTTAGCCCCTGCCTTGAACTTCTGCATGAAATCTGCTTCTCCAAACTCTTTTGACTTAAAATTAATTTTATTGTCAAGAGTGGCATTATAAGCAAACTGTATCTTTTCGTAAAATTTTTCCTTGCCTGCTGCCTCTTTTCTCTTGAAAGGGTAGATTCGGTTTACGTTAAAAGTAAAATTAGGAAACGTAAATGCATAAGAACTGTCAAGAGAATTCTGACTGTGAAGGAGGTTAGCAGAAAAGCTGAAAGGAGTCCCTGCAAAAGTTCTGGAATAAGAAACGCTTGAAGAAATCTGATTTTGCAGAGTCTGCTGTATTTCACGAGAGTTATATCGATTGTTTGAAGGAGAAGAAAAGTTGACAGACGCTCTGAAAGATGTACCGGGATGAGCTTTGGAATCTTGTGAATGTGTCCATTTTACGGCAAAATCCTTTGTAACATAATAGCCTTCCGTGCCAGGCTCCCCCACCTTGTTTCTTGAATAATTCAGACTAAAACCTCCATCAAATTTATATCTTACTTTGTATCTTGACTCCATCTGGATATTGTACGACCCCAAAGAAAACAGATCTGTGGTGACAGTAAAATCTAAATGATCTCCAAAAACAAAATAGTATCCGAGTCCAGTCAATCCAAAACCTCTTGCTGCCTCTTCTGTGACAGAAGGAATGAGCAGTCCACTGGCCCTTTTAGCCTGTTTAGGAACGAATCCAAAAGGAAGGGCAAAGGGAGTAGGTACATCCTCCACAACAAGATAGGCAGGTCCAAAGACAGTATTTCTCGGTTCATTAATAACTCTTGCCCTGGTAAGCTTAAGATAGAAATGTGGGTGATCCAGCTCACAGGTTGTATACTTACCTTTATTTATATTGATAGAGTTATCAGGCATTTTCTTTATTACATCACCATGGATATATCCCTCAGACTCCTGTGTAATCATATTCTTTATTTTGGCCTTTTGGCTTTTAAAGTTGTAATGGACATTTTCCATAACATATTCACTCTTACCCTCTTTCATCTTTGGCAATCCAATTACATTTCCGGAAGTATCTATATTCCCTCTTGCAAAAACTGTCTGAGAATCTATGTTATATTCCATATAATCAGCAGTAAGCTCCAAATTGCCATATTTCACCTTAACATCTCCATAATAGTATATAATTTTTCTGTTATTAGAAAAATCCTCAACCACTGAATCTTTCGCTTCAGAAAAGAGCGGCATTTTTATTGATCCTTTGGGTGCATTTAACGAATCATTGGATAAAGAATCAACTCTCACCGAGTCACTCTTTTTTATCAAAGTGTCTCTTTCAGCTGGCATATGACTCATTCTTCCAGGTGAAGGTATTGAATAAAGATACCCCGCAAAGAGAGTAAAAAACGAGCCCCACAGGATTCTGTTGATATTATGTCGAAAGCCCAAATGGGTTAAAAGTTTAAATAAATTATACTACTTTTGTGAATTGCAAAGATAAATTATTTTAAGCAACAAGAATGCCACACAGGTTACTTTTATCATTTTTTTGTTTGCTTGTTCTGTCAACACCTCTTCTGGCCACAGACCCGGTCAAAATAAGAAAAGTTGTTATAGATGCAGGACATGGCGGTCAAGACCCCGGAGCCATAAGTCCAAACCGAAAAGTCTTGGAGAAAGACATAACATTGTCAGTAGCATTGAAATTTGGCAAATTGATAGAAGATAAAAATCCTGATATTCAAGTGATTTACACACGAAAAACTGACGTTTTTGTTCCACTGAACAATAGAAGCGAAATTGCAAATAAAAATCAGGCAGATCTTTTCATATCAATACATGTCAATTCTGTAAAGGCAAGATCAGCTTGCGGCTCTGAAACATATGTAATGGGTGAAAGCAAAAGCAGCTCAAATCTCGAGGTTACCATGATGGAAAACAGCGTAATAGCATTTGAAGGAGACAGTAAGTCAGTCTATGAAGGATTTGACCCTAATAATCCCGAGTCATACATAATTTTCAGTTTACTGCAAAATGCACATCTTGAGAAGAGTCTTCAGATGGCAGAATATGTTCAGGAGCAATTGGCCGAAGGACCTATAAAAGTTAACAGAGGCATAAAACAAGGAGGACTTCTCGTTTTATGGAAAACATCAATGCCAGCTATTCTTGTTGAATTGGGATTCATTTCAAACCCAAGCGATTATCTCATGCTTTGTGGAGAAGAAAATCACATGAAGTACGCAAAAGCTTTGTACAAAGCTTTTGAAAAGTATCGAAAAGCTTATGAAGCAGGAAACAGAACTAGCATTTCAAACCCTACTGCTACTGCTACTGCTACTGCTACTGCTACTGCTACTGCTACTACTACTACTACTTCTTCTGCTGCTGCCATTCCTTCTATTCAGGACTCCTCCAGAGATACAGCAACAAAAAATACAGCAAGTACCAAAACCACAACTTCAGATAAAACTTCAAGTAAATCAAGCACTTCCAGTATATCGTATCCATACAGAATTCAGATACTTGCAGTTACGAAAAAGTTACCTGATAATGCCCCCGATTTAAAAGGGGAGAAAAATGTAAATTGTATTAAAGTTGGAAATTATTTCAAATACAGCATTGGCGAATTCAAAACCAGAGAAGAAGCCATGAAGGAACTGCCAAATGTAAAAATTAAATTTCCCCAGGCATTTATAACAAAAGTTGAAAATGAAAATTAAATTAAACAAAGAACAGAAAATCGGTTTATTTGCAATTATAATAGCCGTCTCACTATACTTCACAATAAACTATCTTAAAGGTAAAGACATATTTGGAAGCACCAACACCTATTATACTGTTTTTGACAATGTAGAAGGGCTAAGTGCGACAAGCCCTATATATATTAAAGGTTACAAAGTAGGCACCATCCTTGAAATAAAATATCTCGAACAGCAAGAAAAGTTTCTGGTAACCATGAAGGTTGACGCAAAATATCACATACCTCAAAACTCAGCAGCCCAACTTTACAGTTCAAGTATACTTGGTGGCAAGTCAATCAGGATAAATATTGTTAATGGTGGTAAAATAATAGGAGAAAGGGATACACTGCGTTCTGAAATTGAACCTGGTATAATTGACAACATAGCAGCTCAAATAATACCATTGAAGGACCAGGCAACAGAGTTAATTGCCAATTTAAACAAGACCTTCGTCAGCGTAAACGAAGTCCTCAATGATCAGGCAAAAGAGCAACTTTCAGTATCAATTGCCAATCTTGACAAGACACTCAAAAGCATAAAAGCCATTGCATCCAATATCGAAGGTAAAAATCCCGAAATAGCTTCTATCATTACCAACCTGGATACCCTGTCCTTCTCACTGAATAAAAGTGCAGCAGCACTCGACAAAGGGCTCGCCGATATAACCGAGGTTACTTCATCACTCAAAAAAGCGGACATTGAAGGGACTATTACCTCTCTCAAAAATGTTCTCATAGAATTAAACAATCCGAACGGGTCGATTGGGAAACTTATTAAAACAGATTCGTTACACACCTCTATCGATTCATTGGTAAGAGATATAGACGTGCTAGTCAAAAACATTCAAAAAGACCCTAAAAAATACATAAAAATTTCTGTTTTTTAGTACTTTTTTTTGCTTTATTTTATTGATTTATAGTATATCAATTTTTTTAAAAAATTTTTGTCTGAATCACAGAGTATTGAAAAAATCTTGAATTTTCAAAGCTAATTTTTATTTTTTTTTAAAGAAATTATCCCCATTTTTGTTTTACAATCTAAACAAAAATCTCTCGCATGTCTGAAGCTCCTCATATAAAAGTGTGGAATAATTGTCTGCAAATAGTTAAGGATAATATTCCACTCCAAAGTTTCAAGACATGGTTTGAACCTATAAAAGCTGTCAAGCTGACGGACAATGTACTTACAATCGCTGTTCCTACCCACTTTTTTGTGGAATTTCTTGAAGAGTATTACATTGATCTGATAAGCAAGGCACTTAAAAGAGAACTTGGCAAAGATGCAAAACTCGAATATAATGTAAGGGTCGTTTCCAATGAAAATCCCGTACAGCTTCCGCATCAATCTTCTGCCGAGATTACCAATAAAGCTCTTCCTTTTCCCAATCAGGAAAAACAGATTGCCAATCCATTCGTAATTCCAGGGCTTCAGCAATTAAAAATCGATCCACAGCTCAATCCTCACTTCTGCTTTGACAACTTTATCGAAGGAGAGTGCAACAGGCTTGCGAGATGTGCTGGACTCACCATTGCTTCCAATCCTGGTGCAAGTGCTTTCAATCCTCTTTTTCTCTATGGCGGTTCTGGACTTGGTAAAACCCATCTTGCCCAGGCCATAGGTATTAAGATAAAAGAACTTTTTCCTGACAAAATTGTGCTGTATGTGAGCGCAAATCGTTTTCAGACACAGTTTATGGATGCTGTCAACATTAAAAACAAACTGACTGATTTTCTTCATTTCTACCAGATGATAGATGTTTTGATTATTGATGACGTCCAGGAATTTGCCGGGAAAAGTGGTACTCAAAATGCATTTTTTCACATATTCAGTCACTTGCACAATCTTGGCAGACAACTTATTCTTACATCTGACAAACCTCCTGTAGATTTACAGGATTTGGAACAGAGATTGCTTTCAAGATTCAAATGGGGACTGCTTGCCGAGTTAAGACAACCCGACTATCAAACCAGAATGGCCATTATCAAGGCTAAATGTTATAATGACGGCATTATGCTTGAAGATGAAGTGGTTTCATATCTCGCATCAAGAGTAACAACCAATATTCGCGAAATTGAAGGGACATTGAACTCGCTGCTTGCCCAGGCCATATTCAACAAAAGAACTATTGACATGGAACTTGCTGAAAGCCTCACTGAGAAGATTGTCAGCAGAAACAGAAATGAAATAACCATAGAACAGATTCAAAAAACCGTATGCAATTATTTTAAGATAAACCCTGAACTTTTTCTTTCATCCTCAAGAAAAAGAGAACTGGTTCAGGCAAGGCAGATTGCAATGTTCCTCAGTCGCAATCTCACCAACAACTCTCTGTCAACCATAGGTTCACTTACCGGCGGAAGAGATCATGCGACTGTACTCCATGCATACAATACTGTTTGCGATCTCATAGACACCGACAAATCCTTCAGAAAATATGTCACTGATATAGAAAAGAAACTAAAACCTTAATTTAAATGGATTCCAATAAAATTATATCATACTTTTCGGAAATATGCCAAATACCAAGAGAATCTGGACACGAAGAAAAAATCATAGAATTTCTCGCAAATTTTGCAAGGACTCATGCTCTTGAATATAAAATAGATGATGCCGGCAATGTACTTATATCAAAAAATGCAACTCCCGGCAGAGAAAACTCACCAACCGTAGTGCTTCAGAGCCATTCTGACATGGTTTGTGAAAAGAACAGCAACAGCAATCACGATTTCAGCAAAGACCCCATCAAGTTTATTGAAGAGGATGGATGGCTCATAGCCAAAGACACAACACTTGGAGCCGACTGCGGCATTGGTATGGCAGCGCAGATGGCTGTTCTTACTGACGACACATTGGAGCACGGAAAAATTGAAGCTCTTTTTACTACCGATGAAGAGACAGGACTGACAGGAGCAAAAGCAATTAAACCCGGTTTTATCACAGGAAAATTTCTCATCAATCTTGACTCTGAAGACGAAGGCGAAATTTTTATTGGTTGTGCCGGAGGAATAGATACCACAGCCGTGTTCAATATACCTCATGAAAAACCTGCAAAGAGTTCAGAATTTATTAAGGCGGGTTTTTATGGGGCTACCGGAGGACATAGTGGCGATGATATAAATAAAAACAGAGCAAACGCCAATCAACTTCTCGTCAGGTTCTTGCTCCCATTATTCGATAAAAACATTATCAATATCTGCAAAATAGATGGTGGCAACAAGCGAAATGCCATATCGCGTGAGGCATTCGCAATAGTTGCATTCAATCCGTCATATAGAGAAGCCATTTTGGAGCATTTCAAAAAAGTTGAAAATGAAGTTAAAGAAGAGTATAATATTTCAGATCCAAATCTGTTTGGAAAGCTTGAGGAAACAGAACCGCAAGCGTGGTGCATAGACTCAAATACTGCAAGTAGGATTCTCAACTCTCTAAATGCCTGTCCTCACGGAGTTCTTGCAATGAGCCAGGATATTCCAGATTTTGTTGAAACTTCCACAAATCTCGCCTCAGTCAAGACATCCAATGATACCGTTACTGTCAGCACAAGCCAGAGAAGTTCTCTAAACAGCGCAAGATATTATGCAGCAAGCAGAATAGAATCACTTTTCAAGCTTGCAGGTGCACAAGTTACCCATGAAAGTGAATACCCTGGCTGGAAGCCAAATGTTAATTCCAAACTGCTTGAAATAAGCAGACAGGCTTACAAAAGACTTTTCGGATATGAACCAGTTGTAAGAGCTATCCACGCAGGTTTGGAATGCGGTCTATTTTTGGACAAGTATCCGGATCTTGACATGGTTTCATTTGGTCCTACACTTAAAGGAGTACATGCACCCGGAGAAAAGCTTGAGATTGCTTCAGTAGAAAAATTTTGGAAACTGCTTGTTGAAATACTAAAAAACTTAAAATAAAGTTAATATGGGAGTACTGATTGCCCCATCCATGCTCTCTGCAGATTTCGGGAATCTATCTAAAGAAGTCGAAATGGTTAATAACAGTGAAGCTGATCTGATACATCTCGACATTATGGATGGCCTTTTTGTTCCTAACATTTCGTATGGTTTCCCTGTAGTCAAGTCAATTGCAAAAAACGCAAAAAAACCACTTGATGCTCATCTGATGATTATCGATCCTGACAGATATGTAGAAAGATTCAGAGATTTAGGAGTACAATATTTGAGTGTTCACTATGAAGCATGCATTCATTTACACAGATCTCTGCAAAAAATCAAAGACCTTGGAATGAAAGCCGGTGTCGCACTTAATCCTCACACACCTTCGCATCTCATAACAGAGATAGCCTGCGAAACAGATTTCATCCTTATAATGTCTGTAAATCCCGGATTTGGAGGTCAAGGTTTTATTGAAAACAGTTACGACAAAGTACGCAGAATAAAAGAGTTATTAAGTGACAGAGCTTCCACATGTCTTATAGAAGTCGATGGAGGAGTCTCAAAAGAAAATGCTGCATCACTGGTCGAAGCCGGAGCTGATATATTAGTAGCAGGGAACAGCATATTCGGATCAGAAAATCCCGTCAAAGCAATTAGTGATTTAAAACATATTTAATCTCCTTAAAGGCATAACTGGTGACTTCCCCTCCCCTCCTTTCAAGAAGCAGACATGCGTTTTGATCAATGCCTACTATTTGAGCTTCAAAAATTTCATTTGTTCCTGTATCCTCATAAAAATGGAATTCTCTCAACCGATAAAGTTTGGAAAGATATTCATTATTTATAGTTCCTGCCATTTGCTCATAGGCATTCTGATTGATCATGTTATAAAATCTCTTGATAAAGCTTGAAAGTAATACCAGCTCATCCTCCAGTTTATATATCTTTCCGGTTTCAAGAAAAAGCGAAGTAGGATTTGGCGCATTAGAAGCAAATTTTTTTTGGTTTATATTCACTCCTATACCTAAAATAGAAGCTGACAATTTGTCACTACCTAAATAATGTTCAATAAGAATCCCACAAATTTTATTATCCAATACATAGATATCATTAGGCCATTTAATCTTTGCTTCCAAACCTTTGCCGGTTAGATAGCTGACGACTCCCAAAGCTGCAGCTTCCGAAAGTAAAAATTGATCTTCAGCCTTCAAACATGCAGGCTTAACAAGAATTGAAAATGTAAGATTCTCTCCCACAGCACTCTCCCATGTGTTTCCCTTCTGACCACGACCATTTGTCTGAAATCTCGCTGCAAAAACAGTAAAGTCTTCCGCACCCTCCATGCGTCTATATGCCTCAGAATTAGTCGAATCCAAAGTTTCAAACCAAATTATGTTATCTGACATAAAATAAATATTATAATTGGAAACAAAATTGCAGTAATTTTGTGATATATTAAAAGATTAACTAAACAAACAACAATAAATAGTGCCGACAACAAAAATCAAAAAACAATCGGGGAGTGATGCACTGGAGGTACAATGCATCGCTGATGCAATGCTCGACAAAAAAGGTAAGGGCGTTTGCTCGCTTGATCTTAAAAAGATAGGTACTGCAATAACTGATTATTTTATCGTTTGCAATGCCGACTCTCCCACACAAGTAAATGCCATAGCTGACCATGTAGAAGACATGATGTACACTCAATGTAATCGTAAAGTCACCCGCATGCAGGGAAAGGAGAATTCTTTCTGGGTAATACTCGATTACACCAACATTGTAGTTCACATATTTCAGACAGAGTACAGGCTCTTCTACAGACTTGAAGAGTTATGGGCAGATGCACCAAAAATTAATTATGAAGAGAAATAGAAACAATATGGATATCAAAAACAACAATAATAATATCAATAGAAACAACAAAATAAAGCAGCCAAAATTTAATGCCATATGGATCTACGTCATCCTCCTTGGAGGAATTTTCTATATGTGGGCTACATATGACGGAGGAAATCCCTTAAAGACCGAGTGGGTTGATGTAAAAGAGAAGATGGCTCCTTCAGGTGATATAGAAAAGATATCATTTATCACCAACATGAACCGAGCTGAGGTATATATTAAAAAGGACAGCCTGGCAAAATACAAGAATAAGTTTGGAGGTAAGATTCCAAAATTTGCACCTCAATTTTATTTTGTGGTTTCAAGTAATTTTAATGCTGAAGAACAGATAGACATGCTGAGGCAGCAATTGCCTGAAAACAGCAGATTCACCTTTGAAAACGAAGAGCGGACAGACTATTTTGGTAAAATAATAGAATGGCTGCTCTTCCCTATCATTCTTGTCGCACTATGGCTTTTCATGTTCAGAAGAATGAATAAGGGAATTGGTGGTGGTGCCCAGGGAGGAGGAATATTCTCAGTAGGAAAATCTCAAGCCAAACTTTTCGATAAGGAAAACAATATAAAAGTCACATTCAAGGATGTTGCAGGTCTTGAAGAAGCCAAGATTGAAGTCATGGAGATTGTGGACTTCCTTAAGAATCCAAAGAAATACACCAGTCTTGGAGGAAAAATTCCTAAAGGTGCTCTTCTTATAGGTCCTCCAGGTACCGGTAAAACTCTCCTGGCCAAAGCCGTAGCAGGAGAAGCAAATGTTCCTTTCTTCTCAATCTCCGGGTCAGATTTTGTGGAAATGTTTGTGGGTGTTGGGGCTTCACGAGTAAGAGACCTTTTCAGGCAAGCCAAGGAAAAGGCACCATGTATAGTCTTCATAGACGAAATAGATGCCGTAGGCCGTGCGAGAAGTAAAAATGCAGGTTTTTCATCAAATGATGAAAGAGAAAACACTCTAAATCAACTTCTTACAGAAATGGATGGATTTGGTTCAAATTCTGGAGTCATTATTCTTGCGGCAACAAACCGTGCCGATATACTTGACAAGGCATTAATGAGAGCAGGACGTTTCGACAGACAAATCCATGTTGACCTCCCTGAACTCAAGGAAAGAATGGAGATTTTTAAAGTGCACCTCAAAAATCTGAAATTGATTGAAGGATTCAACGTCGAATTTCTTGCAAAACAGACACCTGGTTTTTCTGGAGCTGATATAGCTAATGTTTGCAACGAGGCTGCTCTGATAGCTGCAAGAAAAAACAAAAGTGCAATAGATAAACAGGATTTTCTCGATGCCATTGACAGAATAGTTGCAGGATTGGAAAAAAGGAGCAAAATAATTTCACCTGAAGAAAAGAAAACGATTGCCTACCATGAAGCAGGACATGCTACTGTCAGTTGGATGTTGCCAAATGCCAATCCTCTTTTAAAAGTAACCATCATTCCTCGCGGTAAGGCACTTGGAGCAGCATGGTATCTGCCAGAAGAGAGACAGATAACAACAACCGAACAGATGATGGATGAGCTTTCCGCAACACTTGGAGGAAGAGCAGCCGAAGAAATCATTAACCAAAAAATATCCTCAGGAGCTCTTAATGACCTTGAAAAGGTGACTAAGCAGGCTTATGCAATGGTTTGCTATCTGGGAATGAGCAAGGCTATAGGTAATGTATCATTCTATGATTCTTCCGAATCGAGTGGTTTCACTCTCAGCAAGCCATATAGCGAAAAGACAGCAGAACTTATTGATAAAGAGGTTAAAAAGTTCATCGACGAATCTTATGAAACTGCTAAGAAAATTTTAAAGGAAAACATGGAAGGATTCGTAAAACTTGCAGAGCAACTACTCGAAAAAGAGGTAATATTCTCAGAAGATCTTGAAAAAATCTTTGGTAAAAGAGCCGGGAGCCAGCCACCTTCAAGAGAAGATGACACAACTTCAACCTCATCCGAGAAATGACCGGTCGTTTTAAAGGAACATTTGTCAGAAGCATCACCGGCATTGTTTTCATAACAATAATGGTGGGATCGATGTTTTTAAGCCCTGTTGCCTTTGGAGCAGTAATGACTATAGCTATTGTCTTTATGATGGCAGAATATATGATGATAGCTGTAGATGTAAAATTGAGCTTGACAAAAATCCTTACCATTATAGCAGGGATTATGCTTTATGTACTTTTTTTTCTGTACAAGGCATATGGAATAGATGCCAAATGGCTCTATCTGCTTACAATACCTTTTGCTTCAATTTTTGTTTCACTGCTATGCTACAGAGATAATTCAAAAAGTGATGGCACAGCAACAGATCCTGAAGTATACAACAGACATCCTTACCTTCTTACATCATTGATATACATTGCTCTGCCATTTTCAATGACCTCCCTGATTCTCTTTGATTCAGACTTGAATTACAGACCTCTAACTTTGCTGTCACTTTTTATTATTCTTTGGACATCCGATGTCGGAGCATATACTTTTGGAATGCTTTTTGGGCAAAAAAATGGACATAAACTTTGCCCTTCAATATCTCCCAAAAAATCGTGGGAAGGATTTTTTGGAGGTATTTTCTGCGGATTAGTAGCAGGTATAGTTGTTTGGATTTTGTCACTAACCGGATTTTCATTAACACACAATATAATTATAGCATTGATCATAAGCCTTGCCGGAGCTGCCGGTGATTTGGTAGAGTCTCAGTTTAAACGTAATTTTGGTGCTAAAGATTCAGGAAAGCTCTTGCCCGGGCACGGCGGTTTGCTCGATAGATTTGATGCAGCGCTCATTGCGTTTCCATTGGCAATCACTTACATAAAATTATTTTCTTTAATATAAAAGATCATGGGGATACATAAAGAAGGACGCGGAATAATAACTAAAAGTTTTTTTCTGCTTGCTGCTATAATTATTGCACTATTCTTCATAATTGGTCTTGTTAATGCATTCATCATTTCAGCAATAGTAGCACTGATTATTTTTTTCATTATCATTAGATTTTTCAGATCTCCCAAAAGAACTCCTATTACAGAAGAAGGTGCAGTGATAGCACCTGCAGACGGAAGAATAGTAATTGTCAAGGAAGTCTATGAAGATGAATTCCTGAAATGCAACTGTATTCAGGTATCAGTATTCATGAGTCTGCTAGATGTTCATGTTAACTGGTTTCCAGTATCAGGCCAGATAAAGTATTACAAATACCATCCGGGAAGATACATCATAGCAATGCACCCAAAATCATCAGACAAAAATGAAAGAACATCAATTGTTATAGAAGAAAACGGTTTTCCTGTCCTCTTCAGACAAATTGCAGGATTTCTTGCACGAAGGATTGTATGTTATGCTGTTGAGGGACGAGAAGTTAAAAAAGGTTCTGAAATGGGATTTATTAAATTTGGTTCCAGAGTAGATCTGTTTCTTCCAATGGATTCAAGAATTCAGGTAACCAAGGGTCAAAAAGTCAAAGGTTGCCAAACTGTTATAGCAAGGCTTCCAGAGTTGACAGAGGCACAGAAATTTCTCTACAATAACAATAAAAATTCAGCTTTTTATTAATCTTTAAGGAAAAGCGACATCTCTTTTGCTGCCTCAGCAGCTTTAGAAGCAGCTGCATCGGCAAAATCTTTGCCTTTGCCTGCATAAATAATATCTCTCGAGATGTTTACCAGCAGACCGCAATTTTTGTTCATGCCATATTTGGCCACTTCAGCGATTGTTCCACCCTGTGAACCAACCCCCGGGACAAGAAAGAAATGATTTGGACAGAATATCCTTATTTCAGCTAGCTTCTGAGGTCTAGTTGCACCAACAACATACATAATATTATTAATATTCCCCCACCTCATGGATTTCTCAATAACACTCTTAAACAAAGGGAAACCAACAGTCTCAGTTGTAGAGTAGAAGAACCCTTCACTGTCGTACATGGCAGAAAGATCATCCAACATCTGAATATGCCCAAGCAGAGGCAAAGTTTCAAAATCATCTGCGGAAACATTGGATGTTAAAGCAAGCACTGCAGCCCACTTTCCCGAATATTGAAGAAAAGGCATTATTGAATCCTTGCCCATGTAAGGAGAGAGCGTAACAGCATCAAAATCCATTTTTTCAAAAAAAGCCTTCGCATACTTTTCGGACGAATTCCCTATATCCCCTCGTTTAGCATCAGCAATTACAAACAATGATTGATCTTTCTTTCTTAAATAGTCAACAGTCATCTCAAGTTGCCGCCAGCCCACTGCACCTTCAGCTTCGTAAAAGGCCGTATTTGGTTTATATGCAACAGCATACATAGCTGTAGCATCTATTATCCGTTTGTTAAATTCAAAAAGAGGAAATTCTAGGTTTTTTAATTGGTCAGGTATCTGAGCAGAATCAGGGTCAAGGCCAACACATAAAAAACTTCTCTTTTTAATTATGTTGTTATACAATTCAAGATAAGTCATCCAATTAATTGTTTTAAGTCAGTTATTGAAATTTAAATGTTATTTTCTCCGGAAGCCTTTAGTCGTTCTGCATTCTCAGCAATCTGAAGCTGATCTATCAACTCCTGAATGTTACCATCCATAAAAGAAGGAAGATTGTACATTGTATAATTGATTCTGTGATCAGTCACTCTCGACTGTGGATAGTTATAAGTACGTATTTTGGCAGACCTGTCTCCTGTCGAAACCATAGTCTTTCTCTTTGCAGCTATCTCATTTAAATACTTCTCATACTCAAGATTATATAGACGAGTTCTAAGTTCAGCAAGAGCCTTGTCATAATTTTTTAGCTGCGACTTCTCGTCCTGACACTGTACAACTATGCCGGTAGGAATATGTGTAAGCCTGATGGCAGAATATGTAGTATTAACAGATTGGCCACCAGGACCGGAAGAGCAAAAAGTGTCTTTTCTTATATCATTGATATTAAGGTCTATGTCAAACTCATCCGCCTCAGGCAAAACTGCAACTGAAGCAGCAGAAGTGTGAACACGCCCCTGAGTTTCAGTTTGAGGAACTCTTTGCACGCGATGTACACCACTCTCATATTTCAATACACCATAGACACCCTGACCTGAAATAGTACAAATCAACTCCTTAAACCCACCAGATGTACCCTCGCTCTTACTTGTAACTTCGAGTTTCCAGCCCTTAGATTCAGCGAATTTCGAATACATTCTGAAAAGATCTCCAGCAAAAATTGAGGCCTCATCTCCACCTGCTCCTGCACGTATCTCCAATATGGCATTCTTAGAATCCTGAGGATCCGCTGGTATTAAAAGTAACTTTATCTCCTCCTCGACAACAGGAATTTTCTCCTCAATGGCAGAAAGCTCCTCCTTGACCATTTCCCTAAGCTCTTCGTCTTTTTCTGTCAAAAGCATTTCCCTTGCTGATTCATAATCCCTTAGCAGCTTGCCATATCTGTCTCCCGCCTCAACCACAGGCTCAAGTTCCTTGTATTCCTTGTTTAACGAGACATATCTCTTCATATCCGACATCACGTCTGGATTTGACAGTTGAGCTGAAATATTCTCATATTTTTCCCGAAGGCCCGAGAGCTTCGACAATAGATTGTTATCACTCATAAATTAAAAATATCGTGCAAAAATAGATAAATTAGTTGACACTTGCCAATCATAAAAAAATCTATCTTTGTTAAGAATAACTATGATAACTTTAAAATCTGTAGTTTTATTTGAGTAATAATGGTGAAAATAAGAAGAATAATTCTGCATCTGATTTTGAACAGATGTATATCTCCAATTATCATAAAATAAGATCATTCTGCAACAATTATCTTCATGACAATGATACAGCAAAAAGTATAGCACAAGATGTTTTCATTTCTGTTTGGAACAATCGAGATAATTTAAATTTTTCAGATGAATTGCTTCCTTATCTTTTTATTCTTGCAAAGAATATGTGCCTTAATGTCCTTAAAAGAGGAAAAGTCAAACAAAACTATAACGACTATGAAAAACGGCATAATCGAGATTCTCTAAATTATGCTTCACTAAAAGAGCAAACAATAAATTCATTATATAGAAAGGAAGTTGAAAAGCTTATAAACGACTCTCTGTTAAAAATGCCGGAAAGTGTGAGGTCTACTTTTTGCATAAGCAGATTTAAAAATTTGAAATATGAGGAAATTGCAGTAATTCAGAAAATATCTGTAAAAACTGTTGAATATAGAATAATGTATGCGCTGAGAGTATTAAGAAAAATCCTAAAAGACTATTTGCCTATTTTTTTGTAGGGTATTAGTTAATTAAATTGTATTACAAGCAGAAGAACTATATGAAAAAATCGCTATTACTAAAGTATATTAGACGTGAAACAACAAGTCCGGAAGAAGATGATGTCCTCAAATGGATTAATAAATCTCCTGACAATGAGAGATATTTTATAGGTCTAAATAATTTATGGATATCTCAGAATATCTCTCAAGATAAAGCCAGTAAAGAGGAAGTTGATGAGATAAAAGCACTTACTACAAATAAAAAAACATCTCGCTTTAAATATAAGAAAGTTACCTACTATGTTGCTGCAGCAATAATATTAATCTCAGCAGGACTCAATTTTTTCCTTATAAAAGAAAACTCACTATTACAACATAAAATTAACGAGCCAATACAACTTGCCGAACTTCCATCTGCTTATAAACATGAACTCTACACAGAAAAAGGAGTGAAGGCAAAAATTATTCTTCCTGACAGTTCTTATGTTTGGCTAAATTCTGGTTCGAAAATAATATTTCCAGACAGGTTTGAACGTAACATAAGAGAGATCGAATTCTCAGGTGAAGCCTTTTTTGACGTTCACAAAGATTCTTTACGTCCACTTGTTATTAAAACAAATAAAAATTTTAAAGTAGAGGTCAGGGGAACAAAATTTAATCTTAAAACATATGACAACGACAAAGAAGCTAGGACCACACTTTATTCCGGTTCATTAAAGGTGATTTCAGAAGTCAAAGGAAAAAACATCCATTCAAAAGAAGTTATTACCCAACTCAAACCACTTGAAACTTGCATTATAAGAGGTTACGAGAAACCTGTTCTTTTAAGACCTAATAACGTAAACGATCATCAAGCCTGGAAAAATGGAGAAATAGTATTTGATTCGACTCCAATGGAAGAAGTTGTCAAAATACTAGAAAGATGGCACGGAATAAATTTTGAAGTTAAAGACAAGTATGTGTACAACTATAATATTACTGCAAAATTCAAATCTGAGTCAATAGTCCAAATTATGGAAATGATAAAATATTGTGCTCCATTGGATTATTCTATAGACAGCACAAACGTTTTTCTTTTCAAAAGGAAATTATGATTTTCTGTTAGGGTATTTACCTTTGATATTGTTTTACGACTATAACTTAAATCAAACAAATAAACTTATGATGAACAGTAAAACAGTACCAAAGGTCTTAGTATGCTTTATCTCTTTTGTAGCAATGTTCACTATATTTCTGAACAACGCATATGCTCAAAAGATAAACATCAACTTCAAAGATACTCCTATCAAAGAAGTAATCAAAGAAATAAGCCAGCAAACTGGTTATAATTTTGTCTATTCAAATGCCTTGACAGCTATTAATGACAAGGTAAGTATAAGCTACTCGGCAGATAAAGCTCCTGTTGAGAAGTTATTGGATATTCTTTTTAATGAAAGAGGAATATCTTATAAGATAGATAAGAAACAAATTATCCTTGCCCCTAAAAATATTGTTCCTGTAAATAATAATAATCAGCCAACTTCACAAACAAAAAATCAAGATCAGGAGAGGTTTACGCTTAAAGGTAAAGTGCTTGATGAGTCAAAATTGCCTTTAGTAGGCGTAACTGTCTTAAATCTTTCCACAAAAAAGGGAACATATACTGATAACAACGGAAATTATTCTATTGAAGTTAAGGAAGGAGATAAAGTTCAGTTTATTTTAATTGGAATGGCCACAAAAGAAATAACTGTCACAAAAGGTCTTACAGTATCAAACATAGAAATGATGTCAGACCAAATAAGACTCCAAGAGGTTGTTGTAACAGGTTACCAGACTATTTCAAAAGAGAGAGTTACTGGAGCTGTCAAAACAATCAGGACAGATATGCTTGAAAAACCATCAACTAATATTGCACAGAGGCTGATTGGCACAGCTGCCGGTGTTCAAGCCACATTGGATGTAGATGGTAACCCAACTTTTTTGATAAGAGGTTTGACATCTCTAAATGCAACCCGCGAACCATTAGTAGTAATAGACGGCTTCCCTACAGAAAAGGGGTTCAATTCAATAAATCCGAATGATGTTGAAAGCGTTACATTTTTAAAGGACGCCGCCGCCGCCTCCATATGGGGAGCAAAAGCAGCTAACGGTGTAATAGTAATTACGTCAAAAAAAGCTAAAGGTGAAATACCTTTAAGAATAGAATTCAATGCATTTTACAGAGTTGCACCTAAATTTGACCTTGACTATGTAAGGCCGATGGCAAAATCAAGTGATATAATTGACTACGAACTGCTCTCTTTTAATAAATGGGGTGCAAGAGCATATAATGTAGGAAATTTTCTGGATGGGTATTATAGAACATACACTCCAACTCAAGAGCTGATATGGCAAAATTACATTGGAGCTATATCTGAATCAAAAATGAATGAAGAAATAAACAAGTACAGAAATCTCGATAACTCTAAACAGATAAAAAAACATCTTCTTGATAACCCAAGTACCCAGCAGTACAACCTTACTATAATGAGCGGTACACAAAAGATGTCTAATTATTTTTCACTTTTGTATGAGCAGAACAACTCTAATTATAAAAACACAAACAACAACAGAGAAGTAATAAGCTATAGAAATGTAGCAAAAATTACAAAATGGCTTGATTTTGAATTCGGTGCGACTTTAGCATATCAAGTCAACAATAATAATGGGATTAATCTGTCAAACATTCAGAGTTGGGCTCCTCATCAGATGCTTTTGGACGAAAATGGTCAATATACCAATATCCCAAATGGCATGAACTACTTACCGGCAATGACAACTGTACCTTTTGATAAGTTTCCTTATAAATTTACATACAATCCTATAGAGGAGATAAATAACCGAAGAATTACCACAAAGTCATTAGACACACGTATTACAGGAGCTTTGTTTATTAAAATATTTGATGGACTGTCGCTTGAGTCGAGAGCTCAATACGAGTACAACAACACATTCAACAAATCGTATTACAATGAAAATACATATACTGTAAGGTCTGCTGTAAATGCAGCTGCAACATGGGACAAAACAGTCGGTACTGTTACTTTGAACCTTCCAAAAGGGGGCTTTCTTGATCAGAATCGCTCAGAAGTAAAAGCTCTTACAGTCAGAAACCAATTAAATTATCGAAAGACAATTGGAAAACATGATTTAACAGCCCTAGCAGGTATTGAACTAACTGATAGAGTATCCCAAACATATGGGTATCCAAGAACATATGGGTATGATGATAATAAATTGACCGTAGGCACTTTCCCTAATGGACCAGGTGGTTCATCTATTAAAATTATAAAAAACTGGATTGACAATAACCAAACATTCAGTTATACAAACAGTTTTAGTTACTCAACTCGCAGATATTTCTCGAGTTATGCAAATGCCTCCTATACTTACGACTCAAAATATTCACTCAGTGGTAGTATACGTTCGGATGCCTCAAACTTCATCACAGATGACCCCAAATATAGATATGCTCCATTCTGGTCTATTGGTGCAAGTTGGAATGTTAATAAAGAGAATTTTATGGCTAACGTGAACTTCATTGACCGACTGACTGCCAGATTGACTTTTGGATATAATGGTAATGTTGATGTAACTACATCGTTCCAACCACTTATTACACCAAGTTCAAGTGTGAATATTTACACACAAGAAAATACAACTGCTATTTCAAGTATGGGTAACCCAACACTTCGATGGGAAAAAACCGGAACATGGAATTTTGGTATTGATTACTCAATATTGAAAGGAAATTTATATGGCTCAATTGATCTTTATCGTAAATATACAAGAGATCTAATTGCAACCATATCTATTCCATCTGTAAATGGAAGTACTTCTTCAAAAATGAACAATGCAGAGATGAGTAATAAAGGAATTGAAATAGAAATAGGAACAACTCAAAAAATATATGGTGACAATATTTGGTGGAGAGGAACTCTTAATTTTGCCTATAACAAAAATGAAATTACTAAATTATTTGTTTCACAATATGCCTCATATGACTTATATGGTGGGGCTTACGTAGAAGGCTACAATGCCAATGAACTATGGTGTTTCAAATATGCAGGCATTAAGAACGAAGGCTCAGCTGAACATCCAAATTGGCAGCCTCAGGTACAGGGGCCAGGAGATGTAACTTACAATTTTAAAGGATGGACACCGGGTGATGCACGTAACTACATGCTTCATATGGGAACCACTGTTGCCCCATATACATTAGGTTTTGTTAATGACTTCAAAATATTTGACTTCAATTTGTCATTTATATTAACAGGAAAGTTTGGGCATGTATTCAAAAGACAATCTTTTAATTATCCAGTTTGGTGGAATGGTGCGGTAATTCCTAATCAAAAATATTCTGAAGTAGTAAATGGCGATCCAATGAAAATTGTACCATTACCACTGAATAATGATGAGCCAAGATTCTACTTCTGGAATAGATTCTATCCAAACTTAAGTTATCTGGTCGAAGATGCATCTCATATAAGAATGCAAGAAATAAACCTTTCTTACAACTTACCGCAGAACTTATTGCAAAAAATGGGACTAAGCAGAGCTCAACTCTATTTACAATGCAATGATGTATTTACAATTTACGCCAATAAATTTGGTGAGGATCCAGAATATCCTATTGGGTCACAAAATCCTCAGCCTAAATTTATTTTTGGACTAAAGTTTGACTTATAATTAATTTAATAATTGTCGAAAATGAAATACAAAATAAATATTAAGATATTAAATATCTTGTTGTTACTATTTATTCTTCCATCCTGTTCAAAGATTGATGATTTTTTGGATGAAAGACCAAGTAAAAGTACTTCTAAACCATTGGAAACTGTTGAAGAACTGGATGGAATATTGGGGGCTTACAGTAGCTTCTACACAGAAAGTTCTGCTACTTTGTTTGCCGGCCATGATGATTTTGGTCTAATTAAAGAAATACACGATTCATATGCAGGAATATATGGAGGAACTTCTATGGCATACCACTTCTATCCGGCAGTATGGGATATAAAAAATTTAGAGATATCCGGTGATAAAGGATGGGCTGAAAGTTGGAGTAAAATATTCAAGGCTAATATGGTACTAAATAATATAGATAACGTAAAAGGAAGTGAGTCCTTGAAAGCAGACTTGAAAGCAGAGGCGCATTTTATAAGAGCTTATGAAATGTATATGCTGGCAAATGTCTTTTGTTTGCCTTATACTAACTTCAATAAAAGTAATAAAGATGAATTGGGATTACCTCTTAAACAATCAACCTCTTTTGAAGAATCCGTTGAGAGAAAAACAATTGAAGAGACCTACAAATTTATTGAAGCAGACTTGCAAGAGGCATTGAAAATAACCACACCTTTAATTAGACAGAGTGATGGAGTTTTACGTGCATGGAGAGGAAATAAAACTGGAGTTAAAGCATTTGCAGCTCGATATTACCTGTACCAAGGAGATTATGAACAGGCTCTCCATTACGCAAATCTTGCTCTTGGAGAATATAATACTTTAGTCGATTATAACCTGAACAGCAAAAATGGTGGTATGACTTGGGGGCTCCCAAAAGCTTATACAATAAACCAAGGAACACCTCAACAACAAACAGTAACATTAAAATATCCTTATGGCCATGATAACCAGTCAGATCCTACCGATAGGATGGCATGGAAGGAACATTTGTATATGAGATTCATGTACAATGGATCTTGGTGGTTTATTCCAAGCAGAGAGCTGCTCGCATTGTATGACCAGAATTATGATAGAAGATATGAATACAATTACGTTCAGGGCTATTCCTATGATCGCGGATGCGTTAAACCTGCTTATAGTTATCCAGGATACATACGTTTCTTTAAGGATAACCTTCCAAGTGGTCCAACAGTAGCTGAAATGTATCTTATAAAAGCTGAATGTCATGCTCGCCTTAACCAGATACTGGAGGCACAAACAGCTGTCAATACTCTCAGAGCTAAGAGAATTAATAATTCCGCTCCTGCTAACGTCATCAATCTGAGTTTTTCAAACAAAGCAGATGCAATTAAAAAGATTCTTGAAGAGAGACGCCGCGAACTGGCATTTGTACAAAGATGGAATGACATTAGAAGACTTAACAATAATGATGATCCTAATGATGATGTGGTTATGACAAAAACATTTTACGGTTATAACTCTTCTTCAATACTTAACAATGAGGGTCTTAAAATTTATACTTTACCTAAAGATTCAAGAAGATTTGCAACTCCAATACCTTATACTGACATTGTAGCTGGACATGGCGTTCTCAAGCAAAATACTTACGACAATAATTCCGTACTTGTTCAATAGCCTTCAATACTCCATATATCGGGTTAAGATTAGTTTAATTTAATAAATCTTAACCCGATTTGTTAACATAATACACAAAATGAAGACTTTAAATCTATTAATATCATTATTTATATCTTGTGTTGTATTAGCTCAGAACAGAGATTTGACAATAACTGTTAAGAACAATTCCGGAAAACCAATCAAGTTTGTAAAAGTCGAAACATTCCCATCAAATCTTAAAGGTTCGACTGATAAAAATGGATTGTGTATTTTAAAGGGTATTTCTGATGACGATTCTCTTATAGTTATTTATCCAAATGCAGATAAATCGGCAACATATTCACTCAAAGGACTGAAGGAAATACAGTTCAATCCTTCATTAAACAACCCTGTGGGCTATGATCCGATAGGAGATCTCCAGATTTTTGGAAAAGAACGGAAGATTGTTAAAAAAGGAGAGATAGATTTAGAAAATGAGATAAAAAATGGCGCATTGAACCTTGAAGATCTTTTAAAGAAAATGCCTTCACTGATGGTTACAGGAGGTGAAATAAGTTTTAGAAATCCTGTAATCACAAAAGCATTAAAAGAAGTTTCTCCCCTTATTGTTGTTGACAATATGATTGTAAGAGGTGGCCTTCAAGAGGCTAACAGAATTGTCAATATTCACATGATAGAATCCATTAAATTAGAAAAAGACGGAACATTATGGGGCCCTGAAGGCTTAAATGGAGTGATATTGATAACATTAAAGAAATAAAATTTAATTTGAATTACATTATGAATTATAAAAACAATAATCTATGAAACACAATTTATTAATAATCTTACTGTTAATGCCTATAATGGCAATCTGTCAAAATAATCAACGAATTAACAAAAACGTCGACCAAGATTCGTTGATGCAGCTAAAATCATGTGTGGAAAAAAATCCAAATGACATCGATGCACATAATAAAATTATAAAATATTTAGGCATCGAAAATCCCGATTTGCTGGTAATATATGAAGCTTGGTTAAAGAAGTTCCCAAAATCTGCAGTTGTACCTTTCGCTATTGGAGAGGCTTATGCCAATGCTGAAAGTCCTAAGGCAAAGCCATGGCTGCTTAAAGCAATAGCAATAGATTCTACAATGGCAAAAGCCTATTTTAATTTATGGCTTGATGGAGAAAGATGGGGTGATTTCATAGGTGCCAGAGAATACCTAAAAAAAGCAATGGAAGCTGACCCAACAAATCCTGATTATGCTTTCTACTATAGAAGTGGATATAAAGATATTGACACAAACCTTTATCGTCAGGGAATGCTTGAAATGCCAAAATTATTTCCCACAAGTGAACGTGGCGCTCAGGCATTGTACTGGCTAGGAATATTTGTGAAAAGCCCTAAGGAAAAAGAGGCAGTTTATACACAATTAAAAAACACATATCCACCAGATAAATTTAGATGGTCTTCAAGTGGAATGTATAATTTTTTCTATTTCTACCTTGAAAACAATCCTAACAAAGCTCTTGAACTTGCTAAATATATGTTATCTATATCAACAGAAGACAGAGATAAAAAATATTGGAATGATTGTTCTCAACTTGCAGATAATTTTGCTAAAGCTAAAAATTTGATTTCTGAAAAAAAATACAGAGAGGCTTTGGATGTGATAGAATCGTGTAAACCTGGACGTTATTCACAAGCTATAGAACTAATAAATTTCATGAAGGCAGAAACATTAGATGCTCTTGGTGAAACACAGAAAGCTTACAATCAACTAATAAAATACTATGCATCAACTCCGGGTGATAATGTATGGAAGATCATTGATACTTACGGTAAAAAACTCAAAAAAAATAGCAATACAATGAAAGCAGACTTGTGGAAAATATGGGATTCTATTGCAGTTCCGGCAACTCCTTTCTGCCTGGAACAGTATATGAAGCCTGGAAAGGCATGTCTGTCTGACTTTAAAGGAAAAGTTGTATTACTTACTTACTGGTTCCCGGGATGTGGTCCTTGTAGAGGTGAATTTCCTCATTTTGAAAATGTCATCAGGAAATACAGTAAAGACAAGGTTGAATATTTAGCTATCAACATTGCTCCAGAACAAGACGAATATGTTGTTCCATTTGTAAAGTCAAGCGGATACAGTTTCATCCCTTTAAAAGATGAACCTGACAAAAGAGGCAATTTAACAGCTGTAGGAGCTCCAACAAACTATTTAATTGATCAAAATGGACGTATAGTATTTAAAAATTTCAGAATAGACGCTGATAATGAAAGGATGCTTGAATTAATGATAAATGAATTGTTAGATCATACTACGATTAAATAACTAAAATGAAAATGAAACAGATTGCATTTACAATATCATTGTTGTTAATATTTTTGAATTCATTCGGAAAGACAAATATTGATCAAAATATTGATAATAAAGGCGTTATCTTCGAAAATCTCACCCTACAAGAGGCTTTAAACAAAGCTATGCAAAATAAAAAAGAGCCTAAAATGGTTTTTGTAGACTGCTATACTTCTTGGTGTGGCCCATGTAAATATATGTCCACTAATATATTTCCAAAAGAAGTTTGTGGTACATTTTTTAATTCAAATTTTATAAACATTAAGATTGATATGGAAAAGGGAGAAGGTCCTGAAGTCGCTAAAAAATATTCAGTATCCGTTTATCCAACTTTTCTAATTCTTGATTGTAAAGGTCAGGAAATTAATAGAGTGATAGGAAGTGATGAAGCTGAACCTTTTATTAATAAGGTTAAAATGGCAATGAATCCTCTTTCATCACCCAAAGCAAGATTTGAGGCCTATAATAAGGATAGTTCCGATTCTAATCTTTATTTATATATCAAATCCTTGAAAGAAGCATATTTAATTAAAGAACTAGGATTATTTATTCAGAATAAATTTTTCTCATGGACTCCTGAAGTCAGATATAGTAAAGAAATATGGGAGGCACTTATTAGTCCAACAGGAGCGTTGAGCGATACGAAAAATGAAATATTCAAGTATATTCTGAATAATCGCTTTGAAATTGATAAATATATTGGAAAAGAAAAGGTTGATGAACAACTACTTAAGACATTTAAAGTATACATGATGAGATATATATCTGGAAATCTGCCTGATGAAAAAGAAAATGACATAAACATTAATATCGTATGTGCCAATGCAATCAGCAATTGTGATTTTGGAATTGAAACTCTTGTTAAAATGGTCAGACTAAAACAAGAAAATAAAATAGAAGATGTTGTAAAAATGCTCTCTTTTACTAAATTATATAGATCAAATGCACTAGATCAAGAGATGATAGAAAAATCCGTAACATATATTAAAGATCTTACGCCAGAACAAAAAACAATAGTATCTAAATACTACAATGACAAATCTGAATATCTGACAAGGGATGCTGCTTATGCAAAGAGAACAGCTGAAAAACTTGTTGAAGTAAAATAAAAATTTAATGCAATGATGGAGTTACGACATGGAAGCAGTGATTGCATATAAAAAAAGGGGTGTCCAAAAAGCAATCCGCAAATGGAAAGCTTAACTATAGGCACATCTGTTTTTTAGTTTTTTTCTGAAGAGTTTTTTCGGAGAAAGGCTGAGGATGTCCGACGACCATAGGGAGAAGTTCCGCAAGCCCCGAAAAAATCAAAGAAAAAGCGTTAAAAAAAACAGCAGTGCCTATAGCTAAGCTTTCCATTTCGATGGTTGCTTATTATATAAAAACAGAGGCTGTCTACTTTTTAGACAGCCTCAAACACATCAAGCCTCCATAAACAGCTTTATATCATCCTCTACTGTGCCTATAGGTGCAATTCCGAAGTTTTTAACAAGAACATTTGCTACATTAGAAGAAAGAAAACCAGGGAGTGTAGGACCAAGGTGAATGTTCTTAACACCAAGAGAGAGAAGTGCAAGCAGCACAATCACAGCTTTTTGTTCATACCAGGCGATGTTGTAAGCAATTGGTAGATCATTAATGTCATTTGCATTAAAAATCTCCTTTAATTTCATGGCAATTACAGCCAGCGAATAAGAGTCATTGCACTGGCCTGCATCAAGTACACGTGGTATCCCACCAATATCTCCAAGTCCAAGTTTATTATAACGATATTTTGCACAACCAGCAGTAAGTATCACAGTATCCTTCGGAAGTGCGGCAGCAAAATCTGTATAATAACTCCTGTCCTTCATCCTGCCATCGCAACCTGCCATTACAAAAAACTTTTTAATTGCTCCTGACTTGACTGCATCCACCACCTTATCAGCAAGAACAAATACCTGCTCATGGGCAAATCCCCCTACTATCTCTCCCCTTTCAATCTCAACCGGAGGCTGACATTTTTTTGCAAGTTCAATAATTTCAGAGAAATCCTTTTGACCACCTTCCTTTCTATCTTCAATATGTTTGAAACCCGGAAAACCAGCAGCTCCGGTTGTATATACTCTGTCTCTATATGTAGAGTTAGACCTTGGAGGAACAATACAGTTGGTTGTAAAAAGAATAGGTCCGTTGAAAGTTTCAAAATCCTGTGTCTGTTTCCACCATGAACTTCCATAATTTCCCACAAAATGACTGTACTTTTTAAAAGCAGGATAGTAGTGTGCCGGTAGCATTTCGGAGTGAGTATATACATCTACTCCTGTTCCCTCTGTCTGTTTCAACAGATCTTCCATATCCCTCAAATCGTGGCCAGAAATAAGAATACCAGGATTTTTCCCAACGCCAATATTAACCTTAGTAATCTCAGGATTCCCGTACTTAGTAGTATTTGCCTTATCAAGCAAAGCCATAACCTTTACGCCATGAGCACCTGTCTCCAGTACAAGAGAGACTAGTTCATCTGCTGATAATGAATCATCAGTAACTGCCACCAATGCCTTTTGCATAAAAGCATATACATCTACATCTTCCATTCCAAGATTAAACGCATGTTCAGCATAAGCAGCCATTCCCTTCAAACCGTAAACAGTCAACTCTCTTAGTGAACGAATGTCCTCATTCTCCGTAGAGAGCACACCCACCTGGCCTGCCTTTTCTTCCATAACAGCCACATCATAAGAGCTCCAAAAAGCTCCTTCAAATTTAATCTCTTCAATTTTTCCTCCTTTTTCCACATACAAAGACCTCAGATTGTCTCTTAATACTAATGCCTCCCTAATCCTTTTAACAAATCTATCTTTATCAAAATTGGCATTAGTAATAGTCATAAAAAGAGAGTCTGTAATGAACTTGTTAACTTCAGCACTCTCATAGCCCATACTTCTCAAAGGATGGGAAAAATGAGAGATCCCCTTACAAAGGTATATCAGCAAATCTTGCAAATTTGCTACATCGGCTGTCTTGCCACATACTCCCTGAAGTGTGCAGCCTTGGTTTTTTGATGTCTCCTGACATTGAAAACAAAACATCTTATTCATAATAATTGTATTAAGTTATTTTAATTTAATTTATTCAAATGTCGAAAGTTATTTTACAGAAATGTGTAATAATTGTTACACATGTGAAAATATTGTATTTTTGAATTAAACATTTTAATCAAACAATTTCACAGACTGTGCAATTTGAAAACAACCAAGAGAGTACAAAGTTTAATCTTCTCGGAAAGTCATATGATAACTTTCAAGAGGTTATTCCTGAAGGTGTAGAATATTCGGTAAGAAATTATTCTAAAGGCGATATTATTGCAAGACAGGGAGAAAGCTGCAAAGGTCTGTATATGCTTATCAAAGGCAGTGTAAGAACAGAGATGATTGCCGAAAACGGCAGTTTGCTTTATATAGAAACAATTGATGCAATCAAACCTCTTGCACCAGCATTCATTTTTGCAACAGTCAACAACTTCCCGGTTGATGTAATAGCACTCGAAGAAAGCAAAGTACTTTTTATCTCAAGAGAAGAAATACTTAAAATACTTCAGAACGATCAAGATCTTCTTCTGAGATATTTAAGATACAACTCAGATAAAACCCAGTTTCTTTCAAACAAGATCCAAATGCTTTCAATCAAGACCATTAAGTCCAAACTATCTCACTATATTCTTGAACTCTTAAAAGTTGAACAAAAAACAAAACCCGGTTCTTCCACAATTATTATGGACAAGAATCAGACTGAACTTGCTGCATATTTTGGAGTAACAAGGCCGTCTCTTGCGCGAGCCTTAGGTGAAATGGCAAGAGACGGCCTGATATCTGTAAACAGAAAAACAGTCTCAATTAAAAACCTGAAAGGTTTAATAGAGACTGAAGGATAATCTAAATCTATTCGTAACTGTCAAGAATTTCCTTGATCATAGAAGGTTCCAGACGTCCATACACCTTGTCGCCAATAAGCATTACCGGAGCCAGGCCACAGGCACCTACACACCGCAGGCAATCCAGTGAAAATTTTCCATCATCTGTCACACCTCCAACTTTTATATTAAGCTGTTTCTTAAGCTCATCGAGAATTTTCTCCCCTCCACGTACATAACATGCTGTTCCCATACACACCGAAATAGGATACTTGCCTTTCGGAGTCATTGTGAAGAAAGAGTAAAACGAAACCACTCCATATACTCTTGCAACCGATATATTGAGAATACTTGCAATTTCTCTCTGCACATCCTCCGGAAGATATCCAAACTCTTTCTGAGCACTGTAGAGAATTTTGATCAAGTTACCGGGATCGTTATGGTAATATGTACAAATATCTGCTATAGTCTTTTTATGACACTCTTGTAATTTAAATGCGCCCATGGTGATTAGTTTTTATTTTTTTCAAAATATTGAGTATGGAGTAGATGATGAGCCTTCTCACTCATCGGATGACCAAGGAATTCCTCATAAAGTTTTATGATATAAGGATTCTCATGAGATTTTCTGATAGTCTTGCTAGCATCTTCTCTGTAAATTGCCCCGAAACGTGCCTTTATGATCTCAGAGTTTCCATGATGAAGAGGTTGCCCTGCTCCACCAATACATCCTCCAGGACATGCCATTATCTCAATTGCGTGAAAATTGTACAATCCTGCACGAATACCATCGAGAAGCTTACGTGCATTGCCCAGCTGATGAGCTATTCCAATATTAATCTTTGTACCGTTGAAATCAATTGTTGCAGTTCTTATTCCCTCGAGACCACGCAATTCTTCAAAGTCTATTCTTTCAAGTTTCTTCTTTGTGTAAAGCTCATATGCAGTACGAACTGCTGCCTCAATTACACCTCCGGTAACTCCGAATATAACACCCGCACCTGTTGATTCCCCTAAAGGAGCATCAAATTCCTCATCCTCAAGAGCATTGAAATCTATATTTGCAGATTTGATAAGACTTGCAAGCTCTCTTGTAGAAATTGAAAAGTCAACATCAGGATTGCCATTAGTCTTAAATTCATCCCTCTGGCATTCATATTTTTTAGCAAGGCAAGGCATGACAGATACGACCACCAAATCTTCTCTCTTTACACCAAGCAATTGAGTATAATAATTCTT